>VFQT010001694.1_pt1 | contig 25468 bp, 27 predicted proteins | sample 3512381 | NCBI WGS metagenome assembly VFQT01 (sample SAMN10412376, study PRJNA504923) | tailings metagenome | isolation source: Relicate 2 Philex TSF3 active mining site | place: Philippines: Tuba, Benguet | collected 2017-08-29
ACACTCCCCATAACCGGCATGACCTACGCCAACTGTGTTGCCACAGTAGAACGCAATTTGAAAAGACTCGACGGCGTGGACAATGCCGTGGTGAATCTCTCTTCGGAACGCGCCACCGTGGATTTTGACGCCTCCAAACTGGGACTCGGCGATTTCATCGCCCGCGTCAACCGCGCCGGATACGGGGTCGCCACCGGTGAAGCGGATCTCGTCATCAAACGTTTGTCTGACGACAACGATGCCCGCCGCCTTGAGAAGGCCCTCGTCAAACTCGATGGCGTTCTCGAAGCGCAAGTAACATTCACAACTGAAAAGGCGCGTGTTAAATACGTGCCGACGATTATTACGCAAGCTGAATTACGCCGTGCAGTTTCCGCCGCAGGCTTCGAAGCGATGGAACTGGGCGGTGCGGCAGAAGATGCCGAAGCGATGGCGCGCGAACATGAGATCAACGAACAACGCCGTCTGCTCATCATTGGTTTGATATTTACAGTCCCGCTCTTTGTTCTTTCCATGAGCAAAGATTTCGGGCTGCTTCCTGATTTCTTCTACACTGGCACCACCATGGAAGGGATGCGTGATGCCCAACCCTGGTTTGGCTGGCTAATGTTGGCACTGGCTTTGCCGGTGCAGTTCTATGTGGGCTGGCAATATTATGTTGGCGCGTTCAAAGCGATCCGCAATAAGTCTGCGAACATGGACGTGCTCATTGCGATGGGCTCCTCCGCTGCATTCTTCTACTCCCTGCCGATCACCTTCGGTTGGCTGATGGGACATGTCTATTACGAAACGGCGGCGGTCATCATCACGCTCATCAAGTTGGGCAAGTTCCTCGAAGCCCGCGCCAAGGGACGCACCTCTGAAGCCATCAAAAAGCTGATGGGTCTGCGTGCCAAGACCGCACGTGTCATTCGTGATGGTGTGGAGACCGAAGTGCCCGTGGACGATGTCCGTGTGGGTGATGTGGTGATTGCCAAGCCAGGCGAGAAGATCGCTGTGGACGGTGTGGTGGTCGAAGGCCGCAGTGCCATCGATGAATCCATGCTGACGGGCGAGTCGCTGCCGGTTGAAAAGAAACCCGGTGACCCGGTCATCGGCGCGACGCTCAATAAACTGGGCATGCTCAAATACGAAGCCACCAAAGTTGGAAAAGAAACCGCCCTGGCTCAGATCATCAAACTTGTGGAAGATGCGCAAGGCAGCAAGGCTCCCATCCAGAAAATGGCGGATCAAGTCTCAGCCGTGTTTGTTCCCATCGTCATAGCCATTTCCGCGCTGACATTTTTAGGTTGGTACTTCTTCGGTCCGCAATTGCCGATCAATTCGGATATTGATAATTTCACCCGCGCGCTCATTTATACCGTCGCGGTGTTGGTCATCGCTTGTCCATGCGCAATGGGGCTTGCCACTCCGACCGCCATCATGGTGGGAACAGGCAAAGGCGCTGAAGCGGGCATCTTGTTTAGAAACAGTGAAGCCCTTGAACGTGCAGGCAAAGTCTCTGTAGTTGTGCTGGATAAAACCGGAACGATCACGAAGGGACAGCCTGCGGTGACGGATATTGTGACCGCAGACAATGGACGATTGACCGCGGACGAACTGCTCCGCTTGGCAGCGAGTGTTGAGAAAGGTAGTGAACATCCTCTCGGTGAAGCGATCTGGGCTGAGGCGACGACTCGTGGTTTGAGTTTGGTCGAACCGGCTGGGTTCAAGGCAGAGGCTGGGCATGGCGTTCAAGCCGAGGTCGAAGGTAGAAGCGTGATGGTCGGGAACAAGAGAATGTTCGAGGCGAGAGGAATCTCCCTGGGCAGTCTTGAATCCGAAGTATCTCGCCTGCAATCTGAAGCGAAGACAGCCATGTTGGTTGCCATTGATAACACTGCTGCAGGCATCATTGCGGTGGCTGATACCATCAAAGACAGCTCGAAAGGTGCAATCGCTGACCTGCACAAGATGGGTTTGAAAGTTGCGATGATCACCGGTGACAACCAGAAAACCGCCGAAGCCATTGCGAAGCAGGTTGGAATTGATGTAGTGCTGGCTGAAGTCTTGCCCGAAGGCAAATCGGCTGAAGTGAAGAAACTTCAATCGTCCACGGTCAATGGTCCTTCGTCAGTCGTCGCCATGGTGGGGGATGGCGTCAACGATGCCCCCGCTCTTGCGCAAGCCGATGTAGGTTTGGCGATCGGCACTGGCACTGATGTGGCAATGGCTGCTGCACCTGTAACCCTCATGAGCGGAGACCTGCGTGGTGTTTCGCGCGCGATCAGCCTTTCACGCAAGACCGTCACGACCATCAAACAGAATTTGTTCTGGGCCTTCATTTACAACGTGATCCTTATCCCTGCCGCAATGCTTGGATATTTGAACCCGATGCTCGCCGCTGGTGCGATGGCATTCAGCAGTGTCTTTGTGGTGACGAATAGTTTGCGATTGCGCGGTGTGAAGATATAGGACGACGATAGACCACGGACGATGGACGATAGATGGTTTTATGGTCCATCGTCCATCGTCAAAAAAATATGAACACTTTACCCGCTAATTCAGAACAGCAAGAAATAAAATCCGCCTGTGGCGGGACATTACAAGACCCATCGGCTTACCCAAGCGCGATGTTCAATGGAGAGAGAGTCTATTTTTGTACGAATGCCTGCTTGAAAGCCTTTCTGAGTGCACCAGAAGCCTTCATGGCAGGTGAGGTGGAACATCCTTTGGATGATGATCCACTCGAATCATAACCAGAACCATTGAAAAGGAAACCTTTAACATGAAAAAAATGCTTGTTCTTCTTCTCGCAGTCGTACTCCTGACCTTGACTGCATGTGCTCCCAAAGCCGCCGAAATGCCCAAAGCCGAATTACCTGCTGGTAAAGCCTGGGCAGACGGCAAAGAGATCTACTTTGTTCATACCGAAGCTTCGGATGAAGGCGTGGCGCAAACCCTCACCGACATGATGAAGTCTCCGGTTATTTTGGTGCCATCGTTGGCGAATGTGCCAGATGAATCGCTTGCCAATGTGTATGTCTTCACCAATGGTGTAGCGGGTTCCGGTCCCTTCGGTTTTCAAGCCGACGTGTTCGATAACCCTCCCGGAAGTGATGGATACACCCCGCTTCGCCGCCTCAATGTGGCGACCTGGACCGATGAATCCAAAGCCCGTGAATTGACCCACGTAGATGATGTCCTCGCTGCCGAAGCCGCTGGCGAACTGACCATCGAACAGCCCGGCGTTGTGATCAACATGCCATTTGTCGTTTGGGATGGCGGACAGCGCTAAGTTGAAATTCTCAGAGGTGCGAAGCAATTGCTTCGCACCTCTAAACTTCTCACTGCTCACTAATCATTAGCAATTATTATTCATCCTTATTGAGGTCGAATGAGCACAAAACAAAATAAACCATCCGTTGATCCGGTCATTATCGTCATGCTTGGTGTGGTATTCCTTGCAGTTGCCATCGCCATGATCGTTTTTCAACCCCAAAGTAATTCCATTGATATCGCTGCAGACTCTGGCGTGATGAGTCAGCTCCTTGTTGCATTCGTTACCGGTATTACCACGGGCGGCTTGAGCTGCCTTGCTGTGCAGGGCGGTTTGCTTGCCAGCTCGCTCGCACACCAGATCGAGCAGGATTATGTTGAGCACACAACGCATCATAAAAAATCAAAACAAGCTCAGTCGGTTCGCACGAATAGCGCGCTTCCTATCTCACTTTTTCTTGTGTCCAAACTGGTTGCTTACACCTTGTTAGGCGCATTACTGGGTTGGGTTGGTTCCTTCTTGACCCTCAGCCCAACCACTCGCGCCGTGCTGATGATCGCCATTGGTATTTTCATGGTCGGTAATGCGCTGCGCATGTTCAACATCCACCCGATCTTTCGTTATTTCTCCATTGAGCCGCCAAAATTTATCACCCGATACATTCGCCGCACAGCCAAAGGCACAGACACTGCCACACCGATCTTCCTCGGCTTGCTCACTGTCTTCATTCCATGCGGCGTGACCCAAGCCATGATGGCAACCGCCCTCGGCACAGGCAGCGCTCTTATGGGTGCCGCGTTGATGTTCGCTTTCACGCTCGGAACCAGCCCGGTCTTCTTCCTCGTTGCTTACCTTGCCACTGAACTTGGTGCAAAGCTTGAAAAATTCTTCATGCGATTTGTCGCCATCGTCGTTCTGATCCTTGGATTTGTGACTTTCGACAGCGGTCTCAACCTGATAGGTTCCCCTTTCTCGCTTCAAAACATGACCCGGAACTGGTTCACCCCACAAGCCGCCGCCAACGCCTCAGCCGATGTGCCTCAACCCGTCACTGCTGCAGAGGGTGAGATCGTCCTCAATGTTGGCAACAACGGATATTCACCCGCCATCCTCAAAGCTCCGGCAGGCAAAGACCTCACCTTGAGTCTCATCACGAACAAGACCTATTCCTGCGCCCGCGATTTTGTCATCCCAGATTTGAATTATTACGAATTGCTCCCAGACACTGGCACGGTTCAAGTCAACATCCCTGCACAAGAAGCAGGTTCGACCCTGTTCTTCACTTGTTCAATGGGTATGTATACTGGACAGATCGTGTTTGAAAACTAGACCATCGACCACAGACGATAGACGATAGACGATAGACTCTAAGAACACAACTCATCGTCAAGGATCTATTGTCCATCGTACAAAACGGAGTTCTTATGATCAAAAAAACCTTCAAAATCCCTGATATGAGCTGCACCAACTGCGCCATGAAGATCGAATCCCTGGAAGATGACCTCGAGGGCGTGAAAGAGATCAACGCCAGTTATCACAAACTGGAAATGGTTATTGAATTTGATGAAAAGAAACTGACCGATGATGAGATCGTCGCTGCTGTGAAGAAAAAGGGATATACAGCGATCGCTGCGTAGTTATTTAATTGTTAGGTCATAACTCATATAGTCGGGTAGATAGGCAGCACGAATATGCCTGTTTGCCCGACTAATTCATTAAACTCACCGCTGTATTTACCTACCTACTTCTTTCCGTTATACTGTCTTCCATGCCCAAATATTACACACCAGCAGAAGCCAATAACCTGCTTGAAATCGTCCGACCGATGGTTGGGGATTTGATGAAGATCGGAGAGCGGATCCGTTCGCGCCAGCCAGAGATCTGGTCAGTGGTGGAAAAATCTGCGGGGAATGGTGGGAATCCTGAATTAAGCAAAATGCTGCCCGATTTCGACCGACTCGATGCCATCCTGCATCGCCTTCAGGATATGGAGATCGAAGTCAAAGACCTTGCCACAGGGTTGATCGATTTTCCCGCTTTGCGGAATGGCACGGTAGTTTATCTGTGTTGGAAATATGGCGAGGGGAGTATCCAGTTCTGGCACGAGATCGAGGCGGGTTTTTCGGGGCGCCAGCCGATAGACTGGGAATAATCCGACCACAAAACCATTTCATTGAATCGCCGGAGAGTAGAGATGAACGCATCCAAAATTGGACGGTATGAGATCGAATCTGAATTGGCAACAGGGGGCATGGGGGTAATTATTCTTGCGAAGGATCCGTACATTCAGAGGCAGGTCGTTGTTAAAGTATTGATGTACAGCCGTACCCTGGATACAGTGTATCGAGATTTTTTTCAAAACGAAGCCGAGGTCATTGCGGCGTTGGAACATCCATGCATCGTGCCCATTTATGATTTCGGCTGGCATGGCCAGCAGCCATATATTGTGATGCGCTACATGGCGGGTGGAAGCTTGCAGGATAAGCTCGATAAGGGTGATATCAAATTGACCGAAACCTCGCATATCTTTAAGCGCGTTGCCGATGCTCTGGATGCAGCTCATGGCAAGGGAATTATTCACCGCGATATCAAACCTTCCAATATCTTGTTCGATTCTTCCGGTGAAGCCTTCCTCTCAGATTTTGGCATTGCCAAATCCAAGACTATTGCCAATGATGATGGGGAATGGTTGGTGGGTACGCCAGCATACATGAGTCCCGAACAGGCAGAAGGTGACCATGTGGATGGGCGTTCAGATATTTATGCGTTAGGGGTGACTCTGTACCGCACTCTGACCGGTCAATTACCTTTCTCAAGCGACTCTGCCACCAGTCTCATCAATTCTCACGCCAAATCACCCATCCCTGATATTCGCAGCATCAGAGCGAATATTCCAGCCGTGTGGCAGGAAGTGGTGGCCAAAGCCATGGCAAAAGATCGCAAAGACCGCTATACAACTGCAGGTGAATTTGCACGTGATGTGGAAATGGTCGCTACAGGAAAGTGGTTCTTGAGAAAATTGTAAGAAAGATTTTATAAACCCGTATCCACAGAGAAATAAAGGGTTTTTTCTTTATATAAACTCTTGCACTATTCTAACTACCGCAAGCTAGGAGAAAAATGAAAAAAGGTATTTGGTATGGCATCGCAGCATATGCGATGTGGGGGTTCTTTCCTATCTATTGGAAGTTACTGCACGACGTACCCGCCCTGCAATTGCTTGGGCATCGTATCGCCTGGTCGTTCCTTCTTTTGTTAGCTTTTATTTTCATCACAAAACAATGGAATGAATTTCGCTCCGTTGCTTTCGACCGTAAAACGCTTGGCATCTATGCCGTTGCAGGCGTTTTACTTTCCCTGAACTGGCTTATCTATGTTTGGGGTGTGAATGCTGGTTTTATTGTGGAGACCAGTCTCGGATATTTCATCAATCCGTTATTGAGCGTTCTCTTTGGGGTGATCTTCTTACGCGAAAAATTACGCCCATTACAATGGCTGCCCGTCGTCATCGCTGCCATTGGTGTTACTTATCTTACCGTCACCTACGGACGCCTGCCATGGATCGCGCTCTCACTGGCGATAACCTTTGGCTTGTATGGTTTGGTCAAGAAACTTTCACCGCTCGGTTCGGTCTTCGGGTTGACTCTCGAAACGGGCATTGTCTTCCCTGTGGCATTGGTCTATCTCACCATCATGCAAGCGAGCGGAGCCGGTGAATTCTTGCACGACGGACTTACCGTAGATTTGCTGCTGGTGGGTGCGGGTGTGGTTACGACCATTCCATTACTCATGTTCGCTTCTGCGGCAAAAGAAATTCCGCTCAATATGATCGGTGTGTTGCAATACTTTGCGCCCACCATTCAATTCCTTATCGGGGTCTTCGTTTATAAGGAACCCTTCGATACCACGCGTTTCATCGGCTTCGGCATCGTCTGGGTCGCCCTGATCATCTTTTGGGTTGAGAATATCGTCGCCCGTCGTAACCCGGTTGAGCCTGTCCCTGAATTGGGTGAATAACCTTGAGACTCCTTTTTATTGGCGGCACAGGGTTGATCAGTTCGGCATGTTCTGAACTCGCCATCGAACGCGGACACGAACTTTTTCTCTTGAATCGTTCCGTCTCGACGATCTACCCGCCGCCGAAAGGTGCAACCGTTCTACAGGCAGATGTCTACTCTGACACAGCGCATCTTTCCGCGCTGTTGGCGGGCCAACACTTCGACGCCGTTGTGGACTTCATTGCTTTTCATCCCTACGACATTCAACGTGACTTGTCGTTGTTCCGTGATAAAACAGATCAATTCGTGTTCATCTCATCTGCCAGTGCGTATCAAAAGCCGGTGCGGAGATATCCGATCACCGAAGAAACGCCTTTGGAAAATCCCTTCTGGGAATATTCGCGCAATAAGATCGCAGCTGAGAATCTCTTGCTGGATGAATATCGCAAGAATGGTTTCCCTGTCACCATTGTCCGCCCATCGCACACGTATGGACCTTCGCAGATCCCATTTAGTTATGGCAGTTGGCGTCATCAGTGGACCTCGATCCACCGCATGAAACAGGGACAGCCCGTGATCATGCCCGGCGATGGCACCTCTCTATGGGTGTTGACATGGAATGCAGATTTCGCCAAAGGTTTTCTGGGCTTGCTTGGGAATAAAGATGCTGTTGGGGAAGCCTTTCATATCACGTCTGATGAAGCTCTCAGCTGGGAACAAATTTATTTCGAAATGTATCATGCCTTGGGCGTGGACCCGAACGTGGTTCACATCCCTTCAGACTATATTGCCCGCTTCGACCCTGAAGCGATTGGAACACTCCTCGGTGACAAATCCAATAGTGTGGTGTTTGATAATAGCAAGATCAAACGCTTTGTACCCGAATACGATTGTGAAGTATCATGGAGCGCAGGGCTGCGCCGTTCATTGGCGTGGTTCGAAGCTCATCCCGAATTTCAGACCATAGACGAAGAAGCAATTCAACAATGGGACAGGATCATCCAAGCATATAGCCGGGCGTTATAGTTTTCTGTAAAGCCCGGACGTATAATCAAATAAAACGTTGCGAGGTGTGCCATGTCGAACGGAAAGAAAGGCGTGATCGGAATCCTGACAGGTGGGGGCGATGTGCCAGGCTTGAACCCAGCCATTCGGGCTGTAACCATTCGGGCGTTGCGCGAAGGGTACCAGGTGGTGGGTATTCGCCGCGGATGGGGCGGGTTGATCGATATCATCCGGGATAAAGAGGCGGATAACAGCAATAATTTCCAATTCCTGACCGAAGAGATCGTTAACCGTGCCGGGCGTACAGGTGGAACGTTCCTGCACACCTCGCGTACCAAACCCAGTGCGGTAAGGAAGACCAGCGTCCCACCCCATTTGCAGGGAACCTACTCTGAAGAAAAGAACGACCTGACTCCCGAAGTTCTCAAGAACCTCGAGTATCTCGGCATTGATACGTTGATTCCCATTGGGGGTGATGATACGCTTAGTTATGGGGTGCAGTTGTACAAGCAGGGTTTCAAGGTTATTGCCATTCCCAAGACGATGGATAACGATGTACCCGGCACAGACTATTGCATTGGCTTCAGCACATGTGTGACCCGCACCATCGCGTTGACGAACAGCCTGCGTACCATTGCAGGTTCACATGAACGCATTTTGGTCCTTGAAGTATTTGGGCGTTATGCCGGATTTACCGCCATGCTGCCAACCATGGCAGGCGCTGCGAACCGTTGTGTCATTCCAGAGTTCAAATTCGATATGGAGCATCTTACCGAGTTGTTGGTCAAAGATCGCAAGGCGAATCCCAGCAACTATTCTGTGCTGTTGATCTCAGAGGGCGCCATGTACCAGGGCGGAGAGATGGTCTTTACAGACCGCACAACAGATGCGTATGGTCATGCAAAACTTGGCGGCATTGGGGATTTGGTTTCAGCACAGATCAAAGATATTTCGCCCAAGTTCAACAACGGCAAAGCCGTGGATGTGGTCAACCAAAAACTTGGGTACATGGTTCGCGGCGGCGACCCCGATGCGATCGACTCGGTCGTGCCTATGGCGTTTGGCAACCTTGCTCTCGACCTGCTGCTAAAAGGCATTCATGGTCGTTTGGTGGTTCTCAAAAATGGGCGTTATGACAATATGCCGCTTGATGTGGTCACTGCCACTAAGAAACTTGTCAACGTGGATCAATACTACGATACCGAACGGTATCGTCCCATTTACGAAAACTTTGAAATGAAGCCGCTCTTTATTATGACCAGCGAAGGATAAGACTTCATGATGTCACTGCCCGGTTATACGACCGGGCAGTTTCTTTTTATGAGTACTTACTCCAAATTAATTAGACTGAATTGGTTATAATCATCAAAATTTTCAAGGAGTCTCCCGTATGAATTTCGCAATGTGGAAAAAAGCACTCAATGTAATTCCTGAAGTCTCAAAAGAAGAGTGGGACGGTCTGGATGTCATTTCCAAATGGCTCATCTCCACCCGCGCTGCTGTTCTTATTATGACCTTTATCTCTGCCGCATTGGCAGGTTTGTTCGCCTGGCGTGATGGTTCCTTCCAATTCCTCCCCTGGCTTGCGTTGGTCTTTGGTCTCATCATGGCACATGCCAGTAACAACATTTTCAACGATTACACCGACTTCGTCCGCGGTGTGGATAAGGACAATTACTACCGCACCATGTATGGCGCTCAACCCGTCGCTTCAGGCTTGATGACCCAACGCCAACACCTGACCTATTTCGCTGTGACCGGCGTCCTTGCCCTGATCGCGGGCTTGTACCTCGTCTGGCAGACCGAGTTCAACACCACCACATGGATTCTGCTCGGGCTTGGATCATTCTTTGTCCTCTTCTACACCTGGCCCCTCAAAGGCTTGGCTCTCGGCGAAGTTGCCGTCCTCATGGTCTGGGGTCCGCTAATGATCGGCGGCGGCTACTATGTCCTTTCTGGTAATTGGAATTGGTCAGTTGTTATCGCCAGCTTGCCCTATGTGCTTGGCGTAACCACCGTCATCTTCGGCAAACACATTGATAAGATCAAAGTGGATCAAGCAAAGAAGATCTATACATTGCCAGTGGTCATTGGCGAAAAAGCCGCTCGTTACACCATCATGGCAATGATGGTCTTGCCTTATATCTTCACCGGCTATTTGATCGCGACGAAGTTCTTCACACCGATCATGTTGATCGTCCTCTTTGCACTGCCTTCCTTGCGACAAAGCCTTCCGGCTCTTTCCAAGCCCAAGCCTGAAACTCGCCCCGAAGGTTTCCCTGAGGGACAGGGCGGCTGGCCACTCTACTTCGCTCCAATCAGCTTTCGCAATAACCGCGCTTTTGGTTCACTCTTCATGCTCGGTCTCTTGCTCGACGTTGCGCTTCGCCTACTTCCTGCCACGCAGAATTTCTGGCGTTAGTACAACTTGTTTCACCAAGCCTCCCATACTTGGGAGGCTTTTTTGTTATGTGGGGACAAGTGATTTTTCGATGACAATCGTCACATTCAATATCTTGAATATAAGCCTACAATATATTCAGGTTTATGAATATGAAAAAGCAGCCTTTTACCCAACTTTCAAAACAAATCGCCGCGCCGTTGGAAGCCATCGCCTCACCACAGCGCATTGCCATCCTTCTCGCCATTGGCAAAGGGGAAGCGTGTGTTTGCCATCTTGAAACCGCGCTGGGATTACGCCAAGCCTACATCTCTCAACACTTAATGGCGCTCCGCAAAGCGGACATCCTCCAGGACCGCCGCGAGGGACGTTATGTTTTCTACAAAATAAAGAACGCCTCTCTGCTGGATCTGATCACTGCCTCTGCCACCCTAAGCGGACTCTCCGCTGAATCTGTTTCTTCCCTCATCAACACACAGGTTTATCCCTCTTGCGAATGTCCGCATTGTGTACCTGAGCTGATCCCCGTTTCGAGTTTGTGATCATGACCACACTGACCTCTCCATCTGTCCCTCATTCTGAAAAAAAGATATTTGCTTTTCTGGGTTTTGCTGTTTTACTTTGGCTGATTGCCTATAACCTCATCCAACCGCTGGCGAATTGGATCTCGTTCGACTTGTTACAGCTTGCACCAGAGTCACATCTTGGTGAATCGGTTGCCTTCTTCCTGTACGATGTGCCAAAGATCCTGCTCCTGCTTTCAGGTATGGTCTTCCTCATCTCCATCGTTCGCACCTTCTTCAGCCCCGAACGGACTCGCGCCTTGCTTGGCGGTAAACGCGAAGGCGTGGGCAATATCTTTGCCGCCATGCTGGGAATTGTCACTCCATTCTGTTCATGCTCGGCAGTCCCGCTTTTCATTGGCTTTGTTGAAGCAGGCATTCCGCTTGGTGTGACCTTCTCCTTCCTCATTGCCGCCCCAACCATTAACGAAGTTGCGATCATTTTGTTATTCGGTATGTTCGGTTGGAAGGTGGCTGGGTTGTATGTTGCTTCGGGATTGATGGTTGCCATTGTCGCTGGTTTCATCATTGGACGCTTGAAGATGGAGAAGTACGTGGCAGATTTTGTTTGGAAGGTCCATCGCAAAGTGAATATGATCGAAGAAAAACTGACCTGGTCCGACCGTATCGAACGGGCATGGATATCAGTGAAAGAGATCGTGGGTAAGGTATGGCTGTATGTGGTGATCGGCATTGCAGTGGGGGCGGGCATTCATGGCTATGTGCCTGAAGATGCATTGGCATCCATCCTTGGAGCGCAGGCATGGTGGTCTGTTCCGCTGGCGGTGTTGATCGGTATTCCGCTGTATTCCAATGCGGCGGGCATTGTTCCCATCGTTGGAACGTTGATCGAAAAAGGTGCCTCGGTTGGAACAGCGCTTGCCTTCATGATGTCGGTCATTGGGTTGAGTTTGCCCGAGGCAGTCATTCTCAAACGTGTCTTAAAGATGCCACTTTTGGTCACATTCTTTGTGGTAATCGCCATAGCTATCATCTTCACCGGCTATTTGTTCAATTTGGTTTTGTAAATGTAAGGCGGGTTTATTGCCTGCTATTTTTAAGTATTCTTGGGAGAAATCATGTTAACCATCAAGGTTCTTGGCTCAGGCTGTGCAAATTGTAAAAAATTGGAAGCGATCGCCCATCAAGTTGTTGAACAAATGGGGATTCAAGCAGAGGTTCTCAAAGTGACCGAGTATCCTGAGATCATGGCGTACGACATTATGTCTACACCGGGGTTGGTCATCAATGAGAAAGTTGTTTCATATGGACGCATCCCTTCGCCTGCGGAAGTGACAACCTGGATCGCCAATGCATTGGAAACAGCGAATCCTTAACCGAACAATAACATTTATAACTCTTTGTCATGGTAAAAGAACGGACACCATGAACAAGGAGAGAGACGTATGAAAAAAGTTTTATTCCTCTGCACCGGAAATTCCTGCCGTTCGCAAATGGCAGAAGCCATCGTCAATGCGCGAATGGGCGCGGAGTGGCAAGCCGTCAGCGCGGGGACGAAGCCTGCGGGCTACATCCACCCCAAGGCGTTGGCAGCGCTTTCTGAAATTGGGATCCAGCACGAGGGTAGGTCGAAGCGCGCAGACGAATTTCAAGACGAAGACTTAGACCTTGTCGTCACCGTTTGTGATTCGGCGGCAGAGGAATGTCCCGTCTGGTTGGGTAACGGGAAGAAGGTTCATCATAGTTTTCCCGACCCGGCGTTGACCGATGATATGAATGACTTTCGCGCTGTGCGCGATGATATTGAAAGAGTGATCCTGGAATTGCTCAAAACAAGTTAATACGGAGGCAAAATGACAAACGAAAAGCGCAAGGAACTTTCATTTCTCGACCGTTATCTGACGTTGTGGATCTTCCTCGCCATGGCGGTGGGAGTGGGGATTGGCTTTCTCTTCCCCAAAGCGGTGGCTGATTTAAATACTGCTGTTTCCGTCGGAACGACAAACATCCCCATTGCCATTGGCTTGATTCTGATGATGTACCCGCCGCTGGCAAAAGTCCATTACGATGAGTTAGGCGATGTCTTCCGCAATTGGAAGATATTGGGACTCTCGCTTGTGCAGAACTGGGTGATCGGTCCGATCTTGATGTTCGTGCTTGCGATCATCTTCTTACGCGGCTATCCGGAATATATGACTGGTCTGATCCTCATCGGTCTGGCGCGTTGTATCGCGATGGTCATCGTTTGGAATGAACTTGCCAAAGGCGATAACGAATACGCGGCTGGGCTTGTTGCTTTCAATAGCATCTTTCAAGTCTTGTTCTACAGCGTGTATGCCTATGTTTTCATTACTGTGTTGCCAACCTGGTTCGGCATGACCGGCAACATTGTGGATATCACCATTGGCGAAATTGCAACCAGTGTATTCATCTATCTTGGTATTCCATTCCTGGCAGGATTCTTTACGCGCTTCTTCCTTGTCCGCGCGAAAGGCAAGGATTGGTATCACAAGGTCTTTGTGCCAAAGATCAGCCCGATGACGCTAATTGCTTTGCTCTTCACCATTGTGGTGATGTTCTCACTTAAGGGTGATGTCATCGTGCAGTTGCCGCTTGATGTGGTGCGGATTGCCATTCCGCTCTTGATCTACTTCGTGGTGATGTTCCTTGTTTCGTTCTTCATGGGGCACGCCGTCGGCGCGGACTATTCCAAGACGACCACGCTTTCCTTTACGGCTGCCAGCAATAACTTTGAGCTGGCAATTGCCGTCGCTGTGGCGGTCTTTGGCATCGGTTCAGGTGCGGCATTTGCCGCGGTCATCGGTCCGCTGATCGAGGTGCCGGTGATGATCGGGTTGGTCAATGTGGCGTTCTTCTTCCAGAAGCGCTACTTTACGCCAACAGTTCAACACGCCCCAGCCAGATAAAAACTAACTAGTCAGTATCAAGCCTCCCGTTGGAACGAAGCGGGAGGCTTTTCCGTTCTGTGGGGCAGTACTAACATCCTATTGTGAAATTATTTACAAATAAGATAGTTTTGGTTATAATAATGGTGATAAATTTCACAAATAAAAATAAATCGTACAACAACACAGAGGAAAACATGAATACTAAACAAAAGCCCCATATCGTTATTATTGGCGCTGGCTTTGCGGGGCTCGAAACCGCCCGCGGACTTGCCAAAGCGCCAGTTCGCATCACCCTTATCGATAAGAACAACCATCATCTCTTTCAGCCGCTCTTGTATCAGGTGGCGATCGCTGGTTTGTTGCCTTCGCAGATCGCCCAACCCGTGCGCACCATCTTTCGTCGACAGAAAAACCTCGCCTTCCAAATGGGCGAAGTGACCGAGATCAACTTCGAAGAAAAGTTCGTGAAGATGAACGGCTCAGTGATCGCATATGATTATCTCGTCATTGCGGCGGGTGCGCGCACGAACTTCTTCGGTTTTGATATGCTCGAAAAACATGGCTTGCAGCTCAAAGATCTTGAGACCGCCGTCACCACGCGCAATCACCTGCTTTCGATGTTCGAGCAAGCCAGCCACGAAGCTGACCCCGAAAAGCGCAAAGCCAAGCTCACCTTCGTCATTGTGGGGGGAGGTCCCACCGGCGTTGAAACGGCAGGCGCGTTGGCAGAACTCATCACACATGTGATGCGCAAGGATTTTCCGCGCTTGAATTTGACCGAGGCACAGGTGATTTTGCTGGAGGCAGGTCCGTATTTGATCGCGCCATACCCCGATGAACTGCGTCAGGCAACGCTGCGGCTTTTAAGAAATAAAAAAGTGGATGTGCGCTTGAACACCAAGATGCAGGATTTCAACGGTCAGCGTGTAACCTTGGGAGACGGTTCAGTAATTGAGAGTCAAACGCTTGTTTGGACGGCGGGCGCAAAAGCTGCCGAGATCATTGAAACCGTGCCAGCCGAGAAAGCCAGCATGGGTCGCGTTCGCGTCACCCCGACGTTGAGCCTGTCTCAGTTTCCTGAAGCCTTTGTGATCGGTGACGCCGCTTTTCTCGTCAACGGGAATGGGCAACCCTTGCCGATGCTTTCGACCGTGGCGATTCAGCAAGGTCAAGCCACAGCGAAGAATATTCGTCTCATGATGGAAGGAAAGGAACCCAAAGCGTTCCACTACAAAGATCCTGGTCTGCTCGCTACAGTGGGGCGTAACGCCGCCGTTGCCCGCATCTTCGGCATCTCGTTCAGCGGATTCATTGCCTGGGTGATCTGGGTCTTTCTGCACATCTACCGCATCATTGGTTTTCGAAACCGCATTATCGTGATGTTCAACTGGGCATGGGATTATTTCTTCTACGATAATCAAGTGCGATTGATCACGAGAGAATAAACTGTTCTTATGGATTACGCATTACTTATATCGTAATGCGTAATCCGTAAATTAAAAAATACCTGCTTGATTTGCAAAGAGTAAAACCATCGCACCCATGGCATTGACAGCAAAATGCAGAATCATGCCGGGATACACCGACTCGGTACGCTGGTACATGTACGCAAACAGTGCACCGAGTAAAAAGGTGGGAAGTAAAGTAGCTAGCTGCCCGTGGAAAAGGGCGAAGATGATCGAACTAAACATCAGCGCATTGATCCAGCCGTATTTTTCACGCAGTCCTTTGAAGAGAAAGCCGCGGAAGAATAGTTCTTCGGTGATGGGGGCAACAATGGCAGTGGTAAAAGCGAAAAGATAGGGCGAATCAATTTCACCGAGTATCTCGGAGATGACATCTGCCTGAGTGGCGACACCCAACGCCACCATAATGAGGTTGTTGATGATGACCAGCACATAGACCGCAACGAGTAAGCCGCAGCCGAGTGAGAGGGCGGCTGTGCTGAAGGTTCTAAGCCCCAATTCTTTCCATGAGACTTTGCGCCACAGAAAGATAACGGCGATCGGGATCAACATAATGAACTCGAACGTCGCCACATAGAAAATGTTCATGCCTTGCGTCTGTTCGAGGAGGGACAGTGAAAATACATATCCAACCGCGACCAGGATGAGGATGCCCAGCCCAAGCCAGGTGTCGCTTGCGGTCCATGAAGCAGGCTGGGGCGGGGGAGGAGGCGTGTTCACGATTTGGGGAGGTTGAGTCTCGTTGGGGTTATTGTCCTGTGGGTGTTGATCCATTTGTCTTTTCCAATTCTCTATAAAGAAACCATTGACCTTTGCGATCGTCCACGTTTTTCATGGCACGATCATAGTAGATGTCGAAGATCTGCCCGGTGTTCACTTCCACACGGAAGTAGTAGCGACCCACATTGAGCGAACCGCGAGTGGCGGCGGTGGCTGCATGAGCTGGGCGCATGTTCTTCGCCATTTTGCCCCGGCGTGTGAAATCTGTCCATTCCGATAGTGTTGCGGTGATGTTGTAAGTTTGTCCATTCCAGATAAATCCATTCGGGCAGTGCGGAGCCTTTTCGCGTACGGGTGGCGAATCGAAGAGGACTTGAATGCTTTCATCATAAAAATGGATGGGGAGAAAGTCCGTCATCATTTATCTTCTGCAAGATGAAAATGATGTAGAAAGCGGTGAAAGATCGGCGCGGCGAGAATGCCAACCGCTGCCAGTAATACGACGCCTGAGTACAAAGCATATAACGACGCGAAGATTTTCCCGGCATTGGTCTGCAACGAGTTGACGGGTCCCATACCGCCAAGGATCATGGAGGCGTTGAGCATGGCATCCAACCAGGAGAGACCTTCAAGGGAGTGATAGCCAAGCATGCCAATGAAAAGGGAGAAGAGCAGCAGGAATAAACCGATCAGTCCGTTCAGGGCAAGCCGTTTGGCAAATACCGATTTCTTTGCAAGGGGTTGTTTGTGATGCTCGTACATAATTTCCTTTTTGTCGCTATAGGATGGTTTCGTTCCGTCTCCAGGCGCGGACGAGGAAGAAGGTGGTAATTAGTGAACCGAACAGCATGGCGGGGATAATGATAATGGGGAACAACCAGCGTTCACTCCATTTGTTGATCTGTGCGGTGTTTGGGTCGTTGGGGTCGTAGATGACCGGGACGGTTTCACCCACTTGATAAGTGGGCGGGTTAGAGGCGTTGCCGCCATCGAACGTATAGGTCTGCCCATTGGCTTGAAACTCAATTACGGGCGAGTAAACGCAGCAGCCACCCTCGTTGGTGGAACTTTCTTCCATTTCTATTACTGTGCCAGTTGTATTGGCCCCGCTGTTCTCAAGTTTGCTGGCTGTGAACAGGGCATACACACCCCACAAACAAAAGGCTGCGAAAAACAAGTTCGCAATAATGATCGAGCAGCCAATATATAGTTTGTTCACACCACTGCCAACTTTTTCAGCAGCATTGAGGGCTTTGTCTACTGTTTTTTCGTACTGGTCCATAATTCACCTCTAAAGTTTCTCTTTATAAATTCATCCGCGAATGGCGATCTTCACCACTTGCGGGTTGGCGATCCGAAAATAATCCTCCATTTTCATAAATATCGAGCGTTCCAAACTGCCTGCATTGAAGACCACTTCTTCATTCTCTTTGATCATTGGGTCTGCTAAAAGGATGAGTTGGTCATTGAACGAGAAGGGTGGGATGGAGCCAGTGGCACAGCCTGTGAGCGCTTCCGCCTTTTCACGGGCTGCCATGGCGACACTATCTGCATTGAAGTGTACTTTGATCCCAGCAAAGTCTACCCGGCAATCACCGGGGACATTGGCAAGGGCATAGAGATTTTCTTTCTTGCTCATGCGCACTTGAACGACCATGGATTTGATGGCTTGTTCGATGCGGTTGCCGCGGATCTTGGTAATGAACTCGGTGCGACCTTCCGCTTCATGTTCAATGACGCGGAATTCCGCTCCATTGGCTTCGAGCAAGGCTTTAAGTTTTTCGTGGATGGGGGTGGTCATGGGGGAATTATAGTTTACAGTAGGGAGGTGGAAGAAATTTGTGGGTAGAATCGTCTGAGAGACGAAGGAGATGAGTGAATGATCAAACTTTATCGGGAAGAAGCGAGTGCCGAAGCAGATACCATTGAAGCGGAATTTCGTGAGATGGTCTTGGGGTATGACAAGGTGGTGGTGGATGCATTTCAGGTGCGGGGGATGTTCGATGGCAGAGAATTGCCAGTGATCACCAACAATGAACGTGTGGTGAGCGGTGAAGAAATCAAGCCTTATATCAAAGAGCTTGAAAAATTGATGCGCGATTGGCAGTTGTTCCAGGGAGATTATTGTTATGTCAGCGAAGATGGGGAGTGCTAGTTTTTTTATTCCTCAGCTCAGAAGTTAAATAATTACATCCCGCAGAATTGAATCTCGCGGGATGTTTTTTTATTGTTCACTTGTTGATATTTATTCCATTGCGTACACTGCATACCCTCGGGCGGGGGCGAAGAATTTGCCGAAGCCGTCTGAGGCGGTGAGCTGGTCTTCGGGGCGGGAAAGGTCGTGTTTGCCCCACCAGGCAACGGGTTGGAAAGAGGCGTTATGCCACTTGGTCTGCACCCATTCACCGCGCCAGTTGTCGCCGCGATTGTTCAAGACGTAGATCAAGCCAGGTTGATCACCATATCCGCTGCGCTGCATGATGTAAAGGTCATCCGAAAGATAAAGCACGGAGGTATCTCCGCCTGCATATTTTTCATGCGCTGATACCAATGCATCGATGCCGTTCGGAGTATCGCGCAGCGCGAGATTATAGTTGAAGTAATCCTTCCAGAAAACACAGGGATAGCCTTCATGGGTGAGGATGTACGAGTAGGCGAGCAGTTTGTCATTGGTGATGGGGCGACCTTCATCACGCAGGTCATGATTCTCAACAAAGGTCACTGTGCTATGCGGCTGTGCCTTAAGAACCGACTCGCCATTGACGAGGTTTTTTAAACTAAAGCCATAGGTATCACACATGCCTTTGAGCAACTCACGCAAGGGGAAGTCGAAGGCGTCAACCGGGTTATAGTTCGATTCATTGGCTTCATTCACCCAGTGCAAGGTGTTGCTGGTATTGTCCCAATATTCTGCCACGCCATAAGGTTTGTGATACGCACCATTCTTCATATAACGATATTCTTGAATGGCAGTGACGGTATTCGCAGCAAAGCCTTTGACGAAGTCATAACGGAAACCATCAAAGCCCACTTCTTCGATCAGCCAGCGAGCAAGTTTTAGCAATTCGCCATACACATACGGGTTGCGATGCGAAAGATCAGGCATATCGCCAAAGGTCATCTCATCCCAAGACTCATACATGCTGGGATGGAACGATTCCCAATTACGGACGAACTTGCCGCTCTTTGGATTGAAGACCGTCCAGCGCATTTGCCCGGTGATGGGATTGACCTCCTGTGCATCTGCGCCGGAGTTGTGATTGAGGACCATATCCGCGATCAGACTTAGCCCATGCTTGTGTGCGCTTTCAATGACCTGGTCCAACTCTTTGCGTGTTCCAAACCAGGTCGGGATGGTTCCCTTTTGGTCGAACTCACCGAGGTCGTAATAGTCGTATGGGTCATAGCCCATCGAAGGTCCGAACAGATTGGCCGCTTTGTGAACGGGCGGCAGCCAAAGCGAAGTAAATCCCACCCTGGCGAGGTGGGGAATTTCACGGTTGATGTAATTCCACCATTGGAATTCTTTTCCGTCTTCTCTGGGGCAATCCCAGTAAAAAGTTTGCATCATAACACCCATGGGTTGATCTCCTTATTGATTGGGTATTTTATGGGGAAATGATTAATGGAGAATGGGTAATAGGTAATGGGAAGGGGGAGAGGCAACTACAAAGACATGAAGACACCGGAAGACAAAGAGAAAAGGACTTCATGGTTTTGTTCATTTTGTTTTCGATTTAGGCAGGGCGATCCAGGTCGGTGTCATCGAAGGAGGCAGGATCATTAAGAGGCTCGAGATGGGTGAAGACGGTGATATCGGGCAGGGCTTGACGAATAGCTCTTTCGATCTGTTCAAGCAGATGATGACCTTGCAGGACGGTCCAGGCATCTGGGACGAGGACGTGAAAGGAAACGAAGCGACGCGAACCGGATTGTCTTGTGCGCAAGGCATGATATTGAATGCCTTGGGATGTGTACGAATTAAGCACAGTGAGGATGGCAGCACGTTCTTCTTCCGGTAGGGCGGTATCCATCAACCCAAGCACCGAAGTGCGGACGATCCGCAAGCCAGACCAGATGATATTTGCAGCAACAATGAATGCCACAATCGGGTCTAGTCTTTGCCAGCCTGTGAGAGCAACAACTCCCACACCGCCCAGCACGCCAACGGAGGTCCAGACATCGGTCATAAGATGATGGGCATTGGCTTCCAAGGTAATGGATTTGTATTTTTTACCAGCCCGCAAAATGAAATAGGACGCCAGTAAGTTGACGACCGAAGCGCCTGCGGATACGGCGAGACCTATGCCCACTTGTTCGAGCGGCTGCGGGTTCCATAAACGAGGCGCAGCGGTCCAGATGATGCTGATGGCGGCAATGAGGATGAGGGTCCCTTCCACACCGCTTGAGAAGTATTCTGCCTTGTTGTGACCATAATCATGATCACCATCTGCCGGGCGGGCGGCAACGGTGAGCATGGCAAGCGCCATGAGCGCACCGACAAGGTTGACGATGGATTCTAGGGCATCGGAAAGCAGACCCACCGAACCCGTGAGGAGGTAGGCGATGGTTTTCAGGGCGATGGTGAAGACGGCGGCAGCAATGGATACCCAGGCAAAACGAGTGAGGAAAAGCCGGTCGTTAGGATCAGAGCGCATGTTGAAATTCTAACAAAGGTAGAGGGGATGGGTAAGTGTTAGGTGTCAGGTTTTGAGTAGTAAGTTTCATTTTTTAGGCGAGGTGAGAGGAGGGCAAAAGATGGAAGGATGGAACTCCTTCGGATAGCCATTCTTGCCGGACCTTTTGGAATTTCTAGTAAGGAAAATTTAATTTCCTATAAGGGTTAAGGCGATTTCCTTCAAGGAACCACTTGACTTTGTGGGAGGAAAAAATTTTTCCTATAAGGAAACCACATGCTTCCTTATAGGAAACGTTACGATATTCAGAAAGCAATCGGGGGATACGATAAAAGGATTTTTTGATACAAGGTCGGGTAAAATAAATGGAAATGGGGAGCCCCATGCCAACAGAAGCTGATACTTGTAGAACTTATATCGTTCCAAATTTACATGACGCTGGTTGGGAAGATGAATACATCACCGAACAGATGGTCTTAACGCGCGGACGGATCGTGCCGATTGGTGACAGGCATATTCGGAAAGAAGGGTTACGCCCAGATTATGTTTTGTTCATTCGGCAGAATATTCCAATTGCAGTGGTAGAAGCCAAGGCAGAATATAAAAGCCCTGCGGCAGGATTGCAACAGGCGATTCAGTATGCTGAAATGATGGGGTTGAAGTTTGCCTATGCCAGTAATGGTAAAGGGATTGTAGAACATGATTTCATTACAGGTATGGAACGCAATCTTGATGCTTTTCCCAGCCCTGATGAATTGTGGGAGCGATTAAAAGGCACATTTAACTTTCAAAGTGAAAAAGAAGAAAAGGACGCCCTTTCTGATTATTGGCAGGAAGTTGGTGGAAAAGCGGCACGCTATTATCAACAGGTAGCGATCAACAGAACGGTTAATGCTGTGTTGGCTGGGCAGCCTCGTATCTTGATCACAATGGCAACAGGGACGGGAAAGACTTTTGTTGCTTTTCAAATTGCGTGGCGCTTGTGGAAAGCAAAACGCAAGAAGAAGATTTTGTTCCTTGCCGACCGTAATGTGTTGATTGACCAAGCCAAAGATAGAACCTTTTCCCCGATGGGACAGGCGTTGCAGAAGATACAAGGGACAGCGGTAAAGAGCCGTGAAGTTTATTTTGCTTTGTATCAGGCATTGGCAAACCCTGTGACGGGTGAGAATTTATATGAGCAATATCCACGAGATTTTTTTGATCTCATTATCGTGGATGAATGTCATCGTGGGTCTGCTAATGAGGAGGGCAGTTGGCGCAAGATTTTGGATTATTTCAATTCCGCGACTCAAATTGGCATGACCGCGACTCCCAAGCGCAATGACAACGTAGACACCTACGAATATTTTGGCGAGCCCATCTATACCTACAGTTTAAAACAAGGAATTGAGGATGGTTTCCTTGCGCCGTATCGGGTGTATCGTGTCATCCCGGATGTAGATGCGAGCGGATTGCAAATTGACCCAGGAGTATTGGATCGATTTGGACGTGAGATTCCCGCTGACTTGTATGGCACGAAAGACTTTGAGCGGATTGTTTCTCTACTCTCACGCACAGAAGTGGTGGCAAAACACCTGACCGAATACTTGAAACGTACCAATCGTTTTGACAAGACAATTGTATTCTGCGTGGATCAGGAACATGCATTGGACATGCGCATTGCCTTGAACAATGCCAATGCCGATTTGAGCAAAATTCACCTGCATTATGTAGAGCGGGTGGTTTCAGAAGAAGGCTCCGTTGGGCGTGGACATTTGGATAACTTCCAAGACCCTGAAAAAGAAGTACCTGTTATTTTGACCACTTCTCAAATGTTGACTACAGGTGTGGATGCGCCGACTTGTCGTAATGTGGTTTTGTTCCGTACGATCAATTCCATGACGGAGTTCAAACAGATCATTGGGCGTGGGACGCGGGTTTCGGAAGAGCACAGCAAGTTCTGGTTTACGATTTTAGACTATGTGGGCGCGACCCAGTTGTTTTACGACCCAGCTTTCGATGGTGACCCTGTAAGGGTGACCAAGACAGAGATGGACAAAGACGGTAATGAAACCAATGTGGAAGACAGCGAAGATGGTACGCTTCAACCCGAAGAAATGGATACCGGCGAAGAAAGTACCATCCGTGAAATTCACCAACAGATTGGCGAACTACCGCGCAAGTATTATTTGGATAATGTGTATGTATACATTGCGGGTGAGCAAGCTTTTGAACTTGACCCTGATGGCAATGTATTGAAAACCGTTGAGTTCACCGATTATGTGACCCAGAATATTCGCCGCTTGAATTTGACGGCAGAGCATTTGCGGCAGGTGTGGACGCAGACAGAACAACGTAGGGAGATTTTGGATCAACTGCGTGCCCGAGGTATTGACCCTGACCATTTAGCGCATGTGACCCACCATGAAGAAGCCGATGCATTAGATTTGCTATTGCATGTGGCATACAACGCGCCGTTGGTGAGCCGCCGGGAACGGGCGGAAAAGTTACGCCAAAAGAAAGCCAATTTCTTCAATACCTTTACACCCGCCGCACGAGAAATATTGAATACGTTATTAGAAAAATACGCGGATTACGGCATTGGCGAGTTCGACCAGTTGCCGCGGGTGTTGCAGGTTTACCCGTTTGACCAATATGGGACGACCCATGATATTTACCGCTTGTTTGGCGGCGCAGAGAAGTTATTGCAGGCGGTGGATGAGTTGCAGAAGTTTTTGTATGAAAAATAAGAGGTGATGCAATGCTTACTGTAAGAGCTATCCTAAAAGACGGCGAAGTAAAATTTGTTGATAAATTTAATCAGCCCAATGGAGAACAAAAGGTCTTAATTACATTTCTGGATGCTGATACTACGATTTTTAATGATGTAACCACCCGTGAAATGTTGAAAACTTTTAGTGGCGCTTATTTCAGACTGAGTAAAAAAGAAATAGCCGTTTTACGATTGGCGCAACAAGGGTTGACAAATGAACAGATAGCAGATCAATTGGGTTTAGGAAATGGTACGGTAAGGAATTATATGTCTAGTGTTTACGAAAAACTCAAGGTTAATAATAGAGCTGGTGCGATTGCCAAAGCTATTGAATTTAATTTGTTGGATTAATTAGGACTCTCATGCCCAGACAAAAAAGTACTGCCCCCAAAGAAGAAAAAGTGACCAAAGCCCGCAAGCCTAAGGCGGAAGCTGCGCATAACACTAAAGCATCGCTATCTTCCCTCATCAAATCCTCCCGCGACATTATGCGGAAGGATGCGGGGTTGAATGGGGATTTGGATCGGTTGCCGCAGTTGTCGTGGATATTGTTCTTGAAGTGTTACGATGATTTGGAGATGCGGCGCGAGGAAGATGCTAAGTTAGAGCGGAAGGCGTATAAGCCGGTGATTCCTTCGCCGTAACGGTGGCGGGATTGGGCTTCGGATGAGGATAACGGGGCGACGGGCGAAGATTTGCTCAAGTTTGTCAATGATGGGTTGCTGCCTGCGCTGCGTGGGCTGACGGGGTCGGATGAACGCTTGAAGGTGGCGGAAGTGTTCAAGGAGACCTATAGCCGCATGTTGAGCGGGTATCTGCTGCGGGATGTGGTCAACCTGGTGGATAACATCCACTTTCAGTCGAAGGATGAGATCTTTACGCTGGCGCATTTGTATGAGTCGATGTTAAAGGAGATGCGCGACGCGGCAGGCGATTCGGGCGAGTTCTATACGCCCCGTCCCGTGGTCAAACTGATCGTAGACAGAGTCAAGCCGCGGCTGGGTGAGAGCGTGCTCGATCCCGCTTGTGGCACGGGCGGATTTTTAGTCGAGTCGTATGAGTATCTTAAGCCGCGCGTCAAAAATTCCAAAGAGCAGGAGGCGCTGCAAACGCGGACGTTGTTTGGGGTGGAGAAGAAGCCGCTGCCGTATCTGTTGAGCACGATGAACCTGTTGCTGCATGGGATCGAGACGCCGAACATCCGCCGCGATAACGCGTTGAAGAATCCGCTGAACGAGATCGGGGAGAAAGACCGCTTCGATGTGATCGTGACGAACCCGCCCTTCGGCGGCGAGGAGGAGGCGGGCATTCAGTTGAACTTCCCCGAGAATACGCGCGCCAGCGAGACGGCGCTGTTGTTCATGCAGTTCGTGATGCGTTCGTTGAAGCATGGCGGGCGCTGCGGCGTGGTGGTGCCGAATGGATTTCTGTTCGGCGACGGGGTGGCGGCGCGGGTGAAGGCGCAGATGCTGAGGGATTTCAACCTGCATACGATCATCCGACTGCCCAACGGGGTGTTCGCACCGTATACGCCCATCCCGACCAATTTGCTGTTCTTTGATCGGACTCAGCCGACGGTTGATATCTGGTTCTATGAGCATGTTCTCCCCGAAGGCGTGAAGAACTATACCAAGACGCGCCCGATGCAGTATGAGGAGTTCCAGCCGATTTTGGATTGGTGGGACAATCGCATTGAGAACGAACGCGCATGGAAAGTACGCGCCGCGGACGTGATCCAGACCAATGGCGGTGGCGATGTGGTCTCGGTCAATCTCGACATCAAGAACCCCAGCC
>VFQT010001695.1_pt1 | contig 25462 bp, 21 predicted proteins | sample 3512381 | NCBI WGS metagenome assembly VFQT01 (sample SAMN10412376, study PRJNA504923) | tailings metagenome | isolation source: Relicate 2 Philex TSF3 active mining site | place: Philippines: Tuba, Benguet | collected 2017-08-29
GCATGGGGCTTCGATGGCACGGCCACGAACACCGCGCTCACCCTCTCCGGAGGCGTGGCCAAGACGAAGGTGTTCAAGATCGGAGTCGCACCGAACGGATGCACCGTCGGAACCGGACCCACCGCGGTCACCCTGCCCCGGTTGTTCTTCGGTTTCCAATTCGAGACCGACATCAAGGGAACCGATGTCGAGGTGATCACCACGACGTCGGAGAACGGCCTCTACGCGAAATACGAGGTGTCCAACTTCCGGCTCGGACCAGTCAACTACAAGAACGTCCTCTTCGAGTTCGAGATCGAGACGAACGGCTCGAGCTCGACGACTTTCGCGGCCGACATGGAAACAACCGCTGGTGTCTTCCAGGTCGAGTCGAGTCTCACGGTGACGAAGATGCCGTTCGGTACCACTTCCTTCAACCAACATCTGAAGGCGTACGTCAACGCCGAAAGCGGCAACTGGAATTGGAACGGAAAATCCACTTCGGCGAACACTTCGCAGGGAATCCGCTCCGGAGATCCGGCCTTCCAGGTGAAGGAATTGCTGATCGATCAGACCATCCTGGCGGCGGACAAGTCCGTGACCGTGGAACTGGACTTCAGCGGCTCGATCGAATTCCGGGGACGTTCGGCGGAGACCGTGGGTCGTCTCCTCATGGACAACAACGTACTGAAGGAGGTGCACTTCGAGTTCGACTACACCAAGAAGGGATGGAGCGGGGCGACCGCGACCGCCACCTTCTACCTCGACTGGTCGAGCTCGGACGGAATCTTCGACGGACGCGTCGACACTCGCTACACGCGCGACCTCTCGTACAAGTACGGCACCTACACCTACAAGCGTGGTGTGTCGGTCAAGACCTACATTCAGCTGACCATCGACACCCGTTCGGGAGCCGCGACATTCAAACTCGGTGGTGACTTCGACGCCACCAACATCAGCGGTGGCATCTCCTGTTCGTTCTCCAGCACCGACTTGGCCGACACCAGTTGCAAGGGAACGGTCACCTTCTACAAGAAGGATCTGTTCAAGAAGACCTTCGATTGGAGCGGTCTCTGACCTTCGACTCTCGGTGGTGAGCGGTCACCGGCCGGTCACCACCGAGAGTCGACGTGGGGTCGTCAGCCGAGATTGGCCATCACGTGCTTGATGCGCGTGTAGTCGTCGAGGGCGTACGCCGACAGGTCCTTGCCGTAGCCCGACTTCTTGAAGCCACCATGGGGCATCTCGGCCACCATGGGAATGTGCGTGTTCACCCACACGCAACCGAAGTCGAGACGCTTGGTCATGCGCATGGCACGGGAGAAGTCGGACGTCCACACGCTGGAGGCCAACCCGTACTCGACGCCGTTGGCCAGGCGCACGGCCTCGTCCTCGTCGGCGAACTGCTGCACGGTGATGACCGGACCGAAGATCTCGCTCTGGATCATCTCGTCGTTCTGACGGAGGTCGGACACGACCGTGGGCGGGAAGAAGAACCCGCTGGTGCCCTGACGAGCTCCACCGGCGTTGACCTGAGCGTGCGCCGGTAGACGGTCGAAGAAGCCCGACACCCGGGCCAGCTGGTTCGGGTTGTTGACGGGCCCGAACAGGACGTCGTCGTCGGGCATTCCGCACTGGGTGGCCTTGGCCTGTTCGGTCAGAGCCGCCACGAAATCCTTGTAGACACCGGCACCGCACAGCACGCGGGTGGCGGCGGTGCAGTCCTGCCCGGCGTTGAAGTAACCCGCCATGGCGATTCCCTCGGCCGCGGCCGCGATGTCGGCGTCGTCGAACACCACCACCGGCGCCTTGCCACCCAACTCCAGGTGAACCCGCTTGAGCGACTTCGCCGCCGCTTCAGCCACCTCCATACCCGCACGTACCGAGCCCGTGACGCTCACCAGCGACGGGGTGTCGTGAACCACCATGGCCCGACCCGTGTCGCGATCGCCGCACACCACGTTCATCACGCCGGGCGGGAGGAACTCGGCGCAGATCTCGGCCAACAGCGTGGTGGTCACCGGCGTGGTGTCCGAGGGCTTCAGCACCACCGTGTTTCCCGCCGCGATCGCCGGGGCGAACTTCCAGACCGCCATCATCATCGGGTAGTTCCAGGGGGCCACCTGGGCACAGACACCGATGGGCTCGCGTCGGATGTAACTCGTCATGTTCGGCACGTATTCGCCGGCACTCTTGCCCTCGAGGTGTCGAGCGGCGGTGGCGAAGAAGCGCACGTGGTCCACCATCGGCGGGATCTCCTCGGAGCGGGTGATGCCGATCGGCTTACCGCAGTTCTCCGATTCGAGGGCGATGAACTCCTCGGCCCGCGCCTCGATGGCGTCGGCGATGCGGAACAGCGCCAACGAACGATCCTTGGGGGTGGAGTCCCGCCAGCCTTCGAAGGCGGCCGCCGCCGCCCGCATCGCGGTGTCCACGTCGGTGGCCGAGGACAACGGTGCGGTCGCGTACTCCTCGCCGGTGGCGGGGTTCACCACTGCGAGCGTGCGACCGTCGGCCGCGTCCACGTACTTGCCATCGATGAAATTGCGGAACGTCTTCATGAGGGCAACCTTAGTGCGACGGGCCGATCGCCCGTTTCCGGCGCCAGGCACTAGGTTCTGCGCATGGTCACGCCCGTATCCGATCTGGATCTCCCCACGGTCTCTTTCGACTTCGCCGACGCCGACGAACACCGTCGGGCTCTCCGCGACATCGCCAAGGAGTCCTGGATCGCCAAGGGCGTCTTCGCCTACCCGGTGTTCACCTACGAGGACTGCGTCGCCATCCTGCGCGACAAGCGCTGGCACAGCGCGGCCGGACTGGCGGCGTCCGCGTTCGGGGTGAACGACCCCCGCCTCGAGGAACGTCGACGCGAATCGATCCTGTCGGCCGAGGGCGAGGTCCACACCCGCCTGCGCCGCCTCGTCGCTCCGTCGTTCTCCCCCCGCTCGGCCGACCGCCTGCGTCCGTTCATGCGCGAGGTGATGAACTCGCTCCTCGACCCGGTCACATCCGCCGGCCGTTGCGAACTGGCCGCCGACGTGTGCGACCCCTATCCGATTCCGATCATCTGCGAGTTGCTCGGGGCCCCGAAAGAGGACTGGCAGTTGTTCAGTCGTCTCGCCGAGCAGGTGCTGAACATCTTCAACGTCACCAGTTCCGAACAACTCACCGAGATCTTCGCCGCCCAGGACGAATTGGAGGCTTACACGCTCGACCTCATCGCCGATCGTCGCCACAAGCCCGCCGACGATCTGATCACCAGCCTCATCGCCGCCGAGGAGGCCGGGGACAAGCTGAGCGAGCAGGAACTGGTGATGATGGTGCAGGCCGTCATCGTGGGCGGCACCGACACCACGCGCAACCAACTCGGGTGCTCGGTCGCGTTGTTCGCCGAGCACCCCGACCAATGGCGTCTCCTGGCCGAGCGACCCGAATTGGCTTCCAAAGCCGTCGAGGAAACCATGCGTTACTTCGGTGCCGTGCGGGCCACCGGTCGATTCGCCAGCGAGGACATCGAATACAAGGGCATCCTCTTTCCCAAGGGCACCCTGGTGACGCCGGCGCTCGCCATGGCCAATCTCGACGAGTCCGTGTTCGCCGAGCCCGACACCTTCGACATCACCCGCGAGCCCGCCGGGCAACCGCAGATGACCTTCGGTTCGGGAATCCATTACTGCCTCGGTGCGGCGCTGGCCCGAGCCGAACAACAAGAGGCGTTGCCGTTGATGGCTCAGCGAATGAAGAACCTGCGCATCGACGGCGAGGTCACATGGAAGCCCTCGACGGTCGCCATCTTCGGTCCCGAGAAACTGCCCATCGCCTTCGACCCGTCCTGAGCGGACGTCTCCCCCTCGTCGTTGGTCGACGCGTGGCGCTTTTCGTCCCCCCGACTCCGACCACTTAGTGTGGAGACGGGGAAGCACGGCATGACCACGATCGACCGACGGCGTTTGGCCGACCTTCACCGAGCCGAACTCGAATTGTTCGAGAGTTCGCACCCGCGGTCCAAGCGAATGTTCCACGACTCCCGCTCGAGCATGGTGTCGGGAGTGCCCATGCCGTGGATGACCCGTTGGCCCGGTTCGTTCCCGATCTTCGTCGATCACGCCTCGGGTTCGCGCTTCGTCGACGTCGACGGCATCGAGTACGTCGACCTGTGCATGGGAGACACCGGTGCCATGGCCGGCCACGCGGTGCCCGGACTCGCCGACGCCCTGCGCGATCGGGCCGCGCGGGGCATCACGACCATGTTGCCGAGCGAGGACGCCCCGTGGGTGAGCGCCGAGTTGGCGCGTCGGTTCGGACTGCCGAAGTGGCAGATGGCGATGACCGCCACCGACGCGAACCGGTTCGTCCTTCGGCTGGCCCGGCGGGCCACCGGCCGTCCGCGGATCGCCGTCATCGACTGGTGCTACCACGGCACGGTCGACGAGACCCTCGCCGTTCTCGACGGTGATCGGGTGGTCTCCCGACCGGGTGCCATCGGACCGCCGATCGACGTGGCGGCCACCACTCGCGTGGTCCCGTTCAACGATCTCGCCGCGCTCGACGCGGCGTTGTCCCACGGCGACGTGGCGGCACTGCTGATGGAGCCGGCCCTCACCAACATCGGCATCGTCATGCCCGAACCCGGTTACCTGGAATCGGTGCGCGAGATCACCCGACGCCACGGCGTGCTCTGGATCGTCGACGAGACGCACACCATCTGCGCGGGTCCCGGCGGATGCACGCGTGCGTGGAACCTCTCCCCCGACGCCATCACGATCGGCAAGCCCATCGGTGGTGGAATGCCGGTGGCGGCGTACGGCTTCTCCGACGAGTTCGCCCGCGCCACCGAGGAACTGGCCGGGGACCACACCGCCGACGTGGCCGGGATCGGAGGGACCCTCACCGGAAACCCGCTGGCGCTGGCGGCGATGCGCGCCACCTTGTCGACCACGCTCCTCGACTCGGACTACGTCCGGATGTTCGAACTGGCCGCGGCGTGGACGGCGGGCGTCGCCGAGGGATTCGGCGCGCACGGTCTGCACTGGCACGTGCAGCAACTGGGCGCCCGCGCCGAGTACTGGTTCTCTCCCCCCAGCCGCAACGGAGCCGAGGCCGCCGCCGCCTCGGACCCCGAGCTGGAGTCGTTCATGCACCTGTTCGCGCTGAACCGCGGGGTGCTCCTGACGCCGTTCCACAACATGGCACTCATGTCCCCGGCCCACACGCGCTCCGACGTCGACCGCCACACCGAGGTGTTCGCCCGGGCGGTGGACGTCCTGGTCGGTTCACCCACCTCTCCTCTCTGACGCCGACTCCCCGTCCAACGACGGTGCCGGCGCTCCCACGCCCTAGCGTGATCCCATGAGCGCGAACAAGACGATGAAACTCGGATACAACACCGGCTACTGGTCGGCCGGACCTCCCGCCGGTGCGCTCGAAGCGGTGAAGGAAGCCGATCGGCTGGGCTTCGACTCCATCTGGACCGCCGAGGCCTACGGAAGTGACGCGCTCACCCCGTTGGCGTGGTGGGGTGCCAACACCACCAACGTGCGGTTGGGCACCGCCATCATGCAGATGAGCGCGCGCACGCCCACCGCGGCCGCCATGGCGGCCATCACCCTCGATCACCTCTCCAACGGTCGCTTCATCCTCGGACTCGGCGCCAGCGGACCCCAGGTGGTGGAGGGTTGGTACGGACAGGCGTACGGCAAGCCGCTCGCACGCACGCGCGAGTACGTCGACATCGTTCGGCAGGTGCTGGCTCGCGACAAGCCGGTCGAGAAGCACGGTGCGTTCTACGACCTCCCGTACACGGGTGCCGACGGCGCGGGCCTGGGCAAGGCGCTGAAGCCCACGGTGCATCCGTTGCGGCGTGACATTCCCATCTTCCTCGCCGCCGAGGGTCCGAAGAACGTGGCCTTGTCGGCCGAGATCTGCGACGGTTGGCTGCCCCTCTTCTTCGCCCCGAAGGAGGACGGCTTCTACCGCGCCTGCCTGAACGAAGGGTTCGCCAAGTCCGGAGAGGCCGGCAAGGCCGACCGTTTCGAGGTGGCCTCGACGGTGATGATGATCCCGGGCGACGACGCGGAGAAGTGCGCCGACATGGTCCGTCCGTTCCTCGCGTTGTACGCCGGCGGAATGGGCGCCAAGGGTGCGAACTTCCATTTCGAGGTCTTCGCCCGGATGGGTTACGAGGACGTGGCCACCAAGGTGCAAGAGCTGTACCTCGAGGGCAAGAAGGCCGAGGCCGCCGCCGCCATCCCGTTGAAGATGGTGGAGGACGTGGCCTTGGTCGGTCCGCCGGCCAAGATCAAGGACGAACTGGCCATGTGGAAGGAGACCTGCATCACGACGTTCCTCGTGAGCGGACCGGCCCAGGTGCTCCCCTTCTACGCCGACCTCATCAACGGCTGATTCGTGTTCGGGCCGAACCAAACCACGGTCGCCAGTCAGAGGGAACTGCTTCGCAGCGGCGAGGTTTCCGCCGTCGAATTGGTGGAAGCGGCCCTGCGTCGCATCGACGAGGTGCAACCGGTACTGAACTGCTTCGTGTCCGTCTGGGCCGACGAAGCCGTGGAACGAGCACGCACGGTCGACGTGTCCCGTGGAGGACTCGCCGGGATCCCGGTGGCCATCAAGGACACGTCGTCATGGGAGGGACACCTGTCCACCGCCGGCTCGGTCACGTTGCGCGACAACGTCGCGCGCCACACCGACGCGGTGGTGCGGTCGTTGCTCGACGCCGGCGCGATCATCGTCGGCAGCACGAACACGCCCGAGTTCGCCCACGCGGGCATCACCGACAATCCTCTGTGGGGCGTGACGCGCAACCCCCACGACCCCACGCGCACGCCGGGCGGCTCGAGTGGTGGCTCGGCGGCCGCGGTGGCGAGCGGTTGCGTGGCACTGGCCGAGGGCAGCGACATGGGTGGATCGGTTCGCATCCCCGCGGCGTGGTGCGGCATCGTCGGACTCAAGCCGTCGCTCGGACGCATCCCGATGACCGCTCTGCCCGGATTGTTCGACTCGTTGTCGCACCACGGCCCGCTCGCCCGGACGGTGGACGACGCGTGGGAGTTCCTGCTGGCGACGCAGGGCCCGTCGCTCTCCGATCCGTACGCGGTGCACACCCCGTTGACCCGTGCCGAGCCGCCCGTGAGCGGACTGCGCGCCGCCCTCTCGATCGACCTCGGTTGTTGGGCCGTGGACCCGGGCATCGCGGCCGCCGTCGAGAACGCCGCCACGGGCCTGCGTTCCTTGGGAGTCTCGGTCGAGAACTTCGATCCCGGATTCACCGAGCGCGACAACGCGCTGTGGCTCGAGATGTGGGGCGTGTTCATGGCCGGCTTCTACGGTGACGTGGCCGACGAGCACGCCGAGGTGATGGACCGCGACGTGCTGTGGTTGATCGAACTGGGTCGCTCGTTCACCGCGGTCGACGTCAAGCGAATGGACGTCGAGCGGACCTCCTTCTGGCATCGCGCCACCGCCGCACTCCACGATCACGACGTCTTCATCTGTCCCACCATGTCGCGGGCCCCCGGGCCGGCCGACAAGGCCAGCAACCGGATACGCCAGATGATCCACGACGACGGACTGGTGCACAGCGAGGACATGACCTCGGTGTGGAACCTGGCGTCACCGCTCCCGGTCGTCTCGGTGCCGTGCGGTCGGTTCACATCCGGTCCGGACGCCGGTCTCCCCATCGGAATGCAGATCGTCGGTCGACCCGGACGCGAGGACGTGGTGCTGGCCGTGGCCCGCGCCGTGGAGAGCCTCGGCTGAGTTCAGTCGCAGCAGGAATCGCGCCAACCGCACGTGCGGCACTTGAAGTGCGCGTGCTCGGGCGTCAGTCCTCCACCACACAACGGGCACTCCTCGAACGTACCCATCGGTGATCGACAGGTGCCGCCGGCCGCCGGCGGAGGTACCAGGTTCGTCAGGGGCTGAACGACGGAAGGCAAGTCGGGGTTCACGGGTCAAGTGTGGCACGCCTCCGGCTCCGGCCCGATGACCATCGGTAGGCTTCCCACGCTCCATGTCCGACTCCCCGCAGAACGCGAGCCTCCCGCTCCCCCATTCACATCGTCCCGGCACCGCCCGGGCGGCGTTCTCGTACCGCGACTACCGCTTGGTCTGGACCGGGATGTTGCTGTCCAACATCGGCACCTGGATGCAGAACCTGGCGCTCCCGGCCTACATCGACGACCGCACCGGTTCGGCCAAGGTCGTCAGCCTGCTGGTCTTCGCCCAACTCGGTCCGCTACTGCTTCTCGCCATTCCCGGCGGCATCATCGCCAACCGGTTCAACCTCCAGCGGTACCTGCTGTTCATGCAGTGGGTCCAGTTGGTGTTCTCGCTCGTGCTGGCGGCCATCGTCAGCGTCGACGGTCCGATCTGGGCCCTGTTCATCACCCAGACCTCCATCGGGGTGGCCAACGCACTCAACGCGCCGGCCTTCCAGGCCAGCGTGCCGATGTTGGTCGATCGCCGCGATCTGGCCGGCGCCATCAGCTTGAACTCCACTCAACTGAACGGGAGCCGAGTCGCCGGCCCGTCCATCGCCGCCCTCCTGGCCATCTGGGGGGTGAGCACCGCGCAGATCTTCGTCATCAACTCGGCCACCTACCTGTTCCTCATCGTGGCCCTACTGATGGTCCGCATCCCCGACATCCGGTCCAAGCCCACCGAGACCGGATGGCGCCGCGCGCTGACCGGCATCAACATCGCCGCGTCGCGACCGGTGTTGTCGCGCCTCCTGTGGTCGATGACCCTCTTCTCGTTGTTCTGCCTCGCCTACATCGGACTCTTCTCGTCGGTCGCCCGCATGAATTTCGGAATCAGTCCGGTCGGTTCGACGTATCGCTGGCTGTACGCCGTGTGGGGACTGGGCGCGCTGTGCGGTGCACTCGCCACCGGAACCTTCCTGGCCCACAAGCACCGACCCACCATCATCCGCTACGGATTCCTCGGATTCGCCGTGGCCCTGGCGGCTTTCGCCCTCGTCCGGTCGGTGATCCCCGCGTTCCCCATCGGCTTCGTGCTGGGCGCCTTCTACTTCATGACCGCCAATGCCATGGTCACCGTCTTCCAGCAGAACCTTCGGGACAACGAGCGGGTCACGGTCATGCCCCTGTGGTTCATGTCCTTCGGCGGAACCGTCACGCTCGGCGGATTGCTCGCCGGACCCATCATCGACGCCATCGGCCCCCGATGGGTGCTGCTCTTCGGCGCCGCTTTCGCGGTGTTCCTTTCATGGTGGAGCGATCTCGACCGTCTGCCGACGACGTCGTTCCTCGAACAACCCTGAGCGCCGGCCGACACCGACGCGCGTCGGTCAGATCGCGACGGCGTCCACGAGCCGGTCGAGTCCCGCCACTCGACTGCCCTTCACCAGCGCCACGTGACCGACGTCGAGGGTTCGCATCGACGTGACCGCCTCGTCGAGCGACATCGCTTCGATTCCGTAGAGCGGAGTCCCGACCGCCACCAGTCGCACCCCGAGTCGCGAGGCGATCGCCGCGATGCGCGCGTGGGCCTCGACAGGGTCCTCGAGTTCGGCCATCACGCCGAGGAAGGCGACGCGCTCACGCGCCTCCATGTCGGCCAAGGTGCGCAACGCCGCCTCGACCGAGGTGGGGTTCGCGTTGTAAGAGTCGTCCACGATCACGGCCCCGGTGGCGGTGGTCCGTAGTTGCATGCGCCGGTCCGAAACGCGCGACTCCCCGAGGGCGTCGGCAAGACGCGACACCCGCAACCCCAGTGCGACGCCGACCGCGATGGCCGCCGCCGCGTTGGAGGCCATGTGGCGTCCCGGCACCCGCAACCGTACGGCGGCCCGTTCGTCGTCCACCACCACGTGGAACCGCGCGCATCCGTGTTCGTCGAGGGTGATCTCGTCGATGCGCACGTCCGCGTCGCGGGACTCTCCGTAGGTGATCACCGTCGCCGAGGTGCGCGTGGCCATGGCCCGCACCCGTTCGTCGTCGGCGTTGAGGATCGCGAAACCCTGCGGGGGCAACGCCTCCACCAGTTCTCCCTTGGCGCGGGCCACTCCTTCGAGGCCACCCACCAACTCGGTGTGGGCCTCCCCCACCCGGGTGACCACGCCGATCGCGGGTCGCGCGATGCGGCACAGGTCGGCGATCTGGCCGACACCTCGCATGCCCATCTCCAGCACCAGGGCCCGGGTCTCGGCCGGCGCGTTGATGATCGTCACCGGGAGACCCTGCTCGTTGTTGAAGCTGCGCACGTTGGCCGTGGTGGCGATCTCGGCGCTCAAGGCGTCGGCGATCAGATCCTTGGTGGAGGTCTTGCCCACCGATCCGGTCACCCCCACCACCACCGTCGAGGCCGGGAACAAGGTGCGCACCCAACCCCCGGCGTCGATCAGGGCCTCGGCGGTGTCCCGCACCCTGATCGCCGTGCCGCCGAACCGCGGGTGGGAGTCGTCGCGCGAGGTGAGATAGGCCACGGCGCCGGCGGCCAGCGCGTCACCGATGAATTCGTGTCCGTCCCGTTCGGCCACGATGGGTACGAACAACTGACCCGGACGCACGTCGCGCGAATCGAAGGACACCCCGTCGATGACCGCGTCGGTCCCGATCAGCCGGGCCGTCTCTCCGCGGAGATTGCGGGAAGTCAGCGCCGCCACGAGGTCGGCGGCCGAGAAACGCATGTCGAAACGGTACAACAGACGGGCCGGCCACCTTCGGCAGCCGGCCCGTCGAGAGGTCGCGAGAGAATCAGGCGAGCGGCTCGTACACCTCGCCCAACTCGAACTTGACGTACTCCTCGCCGGTGTCCACCTCGTTCTCGAACTGGATCACGCCCATCTCCTCGAAGCGACGACGCAACCACTGGTCGTTGCGGTCGAGCAGTCCGAGCTTCTTGCAGTTGGGAACGATCTTGGAGAACAGCATCTGCTGGAACACCGCGCGGGTCGGGTCGTTCAACACCAACGGGATCACGTCGCGGGTGTTCACGCCCATGCGCTCCCACACTTCCTGCGACATGAAACGGTCGCGCATACGCACCGAGGCCTCGTAGGCGAACTCCTGACGGTCCTTGATCTCCTTGTCGCTCATCTGCGAGTAGACCTCCTGCAAGGACAGAACGCCGAAGGCCACGTGACGGGCCTCGTCGCTCATCACGTAGCGGAGCAACTGCTTCAACAGGGGCTCGGAGACGAACTGGTACATGTTGCCGAAGGCGGCCAGGGCCAGACCCTCCACCATCACCTGCATGCCGAGGTAGGTCATGTCCCACCGGCTGTCGTTGATGATGTCGTCGAGCAACATGCGCAGGTGGGCGTTGATCTGGTATCCGCCACCCAGCTTCTCGTCGAGGTACCGCGCGAAGACCTCCACGTGACGGGCCTCGTCGACCACCTGGGTGCTGGCGTACAACTTGGCGTCGTACCACGGAACGGTCTCGGTGATCTTGGCGGTGCACAGCAGGGCGCCCTGCTCACCGTGCATGAACTGCGACAGGCTCCAGCGACGCTGCTCCATCGCGAAGTCGGTCCACTCCTTGTCGCCCCACTTCTCGGCCGGGGTGCCGTCGTAGTGGGTGGCGGTGAGACCCGAAGCCATGGCCGCCAGATCCTTGGAGACCTCGGCCTCCAGATCGACGTCCTTGTCCCACGGTAGGTCGGTGGTGGCGTTCCACTGTCCGGTCTTGGCCTTCTCGTACAACTTGCGCAACGCCGGACGCGAGAGCGAGTAGTCCCACGTGAAGATGGCGTCGGCGTTGTCCTTCACGATGTGCTCGACCTCGGTCGGGTCCACGGTGGGGATCGACAGGATCGCGTCGATGTCGTTCAGATCCGAACGTCCGAGGATCTGCTGGTTTTCGCTTTCGGTGATGCTCATGGGTGTCTCCTGTCTGATGGTGATTCGTGGGTGGAATTGATGGTGGTCACGCGACCGTCGCGCCTTCGAACGCCATGACGAAGGGTCGCAACAGGTTGGAGGCCGACTCGGGGTCGGCCAGATCGAAGTGTCGGCTCGGAGCGAGGAAGTACGAGATCACGAGGCGCGCCAACAGTTCCACGTACACCTCGGCGTCGTCGGGCGCCAGGAACTCGCCGATCAACGGCGTGATGTATTCGGAGGCCACCCGGAGAATCCGCGGCAACCCCTCGACCGTGAGCGACTTCAACGCGGTTCCCTCTTCGGTGGCCAGCATCATCGCCAGGTGTTCGTCGTTGCGCATCTCGCGGATGGCGTATCCGGCGACCTGCACCGAGAAGTCGAGCAGGGAATCGACGTGGCGCAGGCTGGCGCGCATACCCGAGAAGAACTCCTGCAGTTCGCGCACCCGCAACGCGTCGAACATCACGTCCTTGCCGCCGGGGAAGAGTCGGTACAACGTCGCTCGCGACACGCCGGCCTCGGCGGCCACGTCGTCGATGGTCAACTTGCTGAGACCCCAGCGGTCGACGCAACGACGAGCGGCGTCGAGGACTCGATCCTCCGCGCTCGGTGCTGTGACCGTGGTCATGCGTGAGACACTAAAGCCGTCCGTGTCTCACCGCAAGGTCACCCCACCGGATTTCTGAATCATGACCAAACTTGTCGGGAATATCCTTGGTAGTCTCCTCCCGCTCGCCGTTCGGCGGGCGCACCCCCACATCACATCCCGAAAGGACCACACGACATGATCCGTCGTTACTCCGTGGCCGCCCTCGCGGCCACCGCCCTCATCCTGGCCGCCTGCGGCGGGGACGACTCCTCGTCCGAGGCCACCCCCTCCTCGGAGGCCGCCGGTGGCGAGTGCACCACCATCACCGAGGGCAAGTTGACCATCGGAACCGGCGCCCCGGCCTATTCGCCGTGGGTCGAGAACGACGCTCCCGAGAGCGGCGAGGGCTTCGAGGCCGCCGTCGCGCTGGCCGTGGCCAAGGAGCTCGGCTACGAGGGCGAGAACGTGGTGTGGGTTCGCACCACCTTCGACGAGGCCATCCAGCCCGGCGCCAAGAACTTCGACTTCAACCTGCAGCAGTACTCGATCACGCCCGAGCGCTCCGAGACCATCAGCTTCAGCGACCCCTACTACGCGGGTAACCAGGCCATCGTAGCCCTGGCCGGCTCGGCCGCCGAGGGTGCCACCACCGTGGCCGACCTCGTCGACGTGAAGCTGGGCGCCCAGGCCGCCACCACCAGCCTCGACTTCATCAACGACGTGATCAAGCCCAGCAACGAGCCGTTCGTCTACGACGACAACGCCGGCGCCAAGGCCGCACTCGAGGCCGGTCAGATCGATGCCATCGTCGTCGACCTGCCCACCGCGTTGTACATCTCGGCCGTCGAGATCGAGGGTTCGTCCGTGATCGGTCAGTTCCCCGCCTCCGCCGGTGGCACCACCGACGAGTTCGGCTTGGTGTTCGAGAAGGACAACCCGTTGGTCGGCTGCGTGAACACCGCGTTGGCCGCGTTGAAGGAGAACGGTTCGCTCGCCGAGTTCGAGAAGGCGTGGCTCAGCGACAACGCCGGCGTGCCGGTCATCAGCGTCGGCTGATTCAAGCGGGTCCGTTCCTCGGACCTAACCTTTCACCATGAACGAAACGGTGCCCGGGTCGAGCGATCGCCCGGGCACCGTCGCGTTCCGGCCCGACACCGCGGCGAGCACCACTTCCAGCCGCGACGTCCGTCGCCGCTTCGAGCTGCGACAGAAACGCCGGTCGACGCTGATCGCGCTCACCTCCACCCTCGTCGTCGTCGGCCTGATCGTGGCCCTCGTCCCGAGGACTCCCGGTTGGTACAAGGTCAAGCGTTCCTTCTTCGACGGCGAGGTGTTCGCCGAAACCTTCCCGCGCCTGCTCGACGCGTTCGTGAAGGACGTGCAGATCTTCCTGTGGTGCGCACCCTGCATCCTGGTGTGGGGAATGGTGCTGGCCGTGTGCCGTAGCGTGCGGACCCCGGCCCTGTTCCCGTTGCGTCTCTTCGCCGCCGCGTACACCGACGTCTTCCGTGGTGTCCCGGTGATCCTCACCATCCTGCTCATCGGTTTCGGCGTGCCCGGACTCGGCATGGAACGACCGTGGAACAGCCCGTACCTGTGGGGATCCGTGGCCCTCGTGCTGACCTATTCCTCCTACGTGGCCGAGGTCTTCCGTGCCGGAATCGAGAGCGTCCACGAGAGCCAGCGGGCCGGAGCCCGTTCGCTCGGACTGTCCTCGGGGCAGACCCTGCGCTTCGTCGTCATCCCCCAGGCCGTCCGCCGGGTGGTTCCCCCTCTCATGAACGACTTGGTCAGTCTGCAGAAGGACGTGGCGCTCGTCAGCCTCATCGGCCCCATCGAGATCCTGCGACAGGCGGGCATCGACAAGTCGAAGTTCGCCAACTTCACGCCGTACCTCGGTGCGGCGCTCATCTTCCTCGCACTCACCATTCCCGAGACGCGATTCGTCGACCACCTGATGGCCCGCGAACGCCGTCGCACCTCCGGGACGGCCATCCGATGAACCCCAAGATCTCGCTGCGGTCCGTCGAGAAGTCGTTCGGCGAACGCAAGGTTCTCGACGGTGTCGATCTCGACGTCGCGCCCAGCGAGGTGATCGCCTTCATCGGTTCCTCGGGCTCGGGCAAGAGCACGCTCCTGCGTTGCGTCAACCTGCTCGAATCCATCGACGACGGTGCGATCCTCCTCGACGGCGTCGACATCAGCCTGCCCGGCCTCGACCCCGATCCCGTTCGACGTCGCATCGGCATGGTCTTCCAGAACTTCAACCTTTTCCCGCACATGAACGTGCTGCGCAACATCACGCTCGCACCCCGCAAGGTGCTCGGACTCCCGGCCGTCGAGGCCGAGGCCCGGGGCCGCGAACTGTTGACGCGGCTCGGACTACAAGATCGTGCCGAGGCGTACCCCGACCAGTTGTCCGGCGGTCAGCAACAACGGGTGGCGATCGCGCGGAGCCTGGCCATGGACCCCGAGGTGATGTTGCTCGACGAGATCACCAGCGCGCTCGACCCCGAGTTGGTCGGCGAGGTGCTGGACGTGGTGCGAGAGTTGAAGGGCAACGGCATGACGATGTTGCTGGCCACCCACGAGATGGCTTTCGCCCGCGAGATCGCCGACCGGGTCTGCTTCCTTCATCAGGGACAGGTGCTCGAGTGCGCACCGCCGGGCGAACTGTTCGTGTCGCCGCGCAACGAACGCACGCGGCAGTTCCTGCAGCGCGTGATCGATTCCGGCCGGCTCTAGCCCGAGATGCGGCCGGAGGTGACGCCGCACACCACGTCACGGTGGAGGCAGTACTTCACCTCGTCCTCCAGTTTGCGCTGATCCCAGGAGTTCACGAAGTCGGCGTGTCCGGTGAGCACCCCTCCGGAGGCCAGCTTCAAGCCGGTCGGATCGCCCGAGAACGAGTAGGCGACCGAGAAGATCAACTGCGGCACGTGCACCGGATGCGAGGCCGGACACTCGCCCGTCGTCGAGTAGCGCATGTGCTCGCGATGTCCCGCGACATCGAGGTGTTCGCCGTCCCAGCAATCGGGGAACGTGACATCGAGTCGTAATCCCCGTCCCGACGGACACGACGGCGGCGTTTCGTCGCGCGCCGCACCGCTACCGCAACTCCACGCCACCACCGAGGTCGGTTGCGGCTCCGTCGCGGCGGGGTCGCCGGCGATCATCGACAATCCGGCCGGGAACGCCACCACCGCGGTGGGGTCGACGTCGAGACCGGCGCGGTAATAGGCCACGCTCTTCTCCGGGACGAGCATCACGTCGTCGTGGTACAACGCCGGAGCCCAGTACGACGCGGTGTCGAGCGCCTGCTCGCACGTGGTGCCGTCCTCCAACAACGACTCCAACGTGGAGTCGGCGTCGGCTCCGGTGTTGCCGAAGAAGACGTGCATGTGCGAGGCCCCCGGTTCGCCGGGGTAGACGATGGGATCGTCGGGCAGCGCGTGGCTGAAAGGACATTCCACCACGAACTGCCCCACCGCCCCTTGCGGACCGGCGATCGGCCGATCGGGCGCACCCATCACCCGGGCCGGATCGACCGGCATCGACGAGTGGTCGTGGCCGTCGCCCGCCACGTTGCTGGAATCGGGAGCGCACGCCGGGGCCAGAACGACGAACACCGATCCGACGAGCAACGCGCGGGAAGCTCGACGGATCGGTGTCATCGCATTACGGGATTCGGGGCGAATCCGTCAGCCGACCTTGTCGGGGACGGTGATGGCCGCGAGATCGATCGTGGGCGGGGTGGCACTGGCCGGAACGGCCGGGGCGGTGGCCGCCTCGGGCATGTTCTCCAGCTGCGGCAACTCCGGCAACGACGCGGTCTTCCAGTCCACCGACGGCGGCGCGGTCTCGGCGTCCACCAACCAGGTGATGACGGCAAGATCGCCGGCCAGCCAATCACCGGCCGTCTCGCTCAGGGGCGAACCGCACGGAGCCAGGGTCTCCAGTTCGAGCGGTGCCGACGTGGTGAAGGTGTTGCCCTCGAAGCAGTTGCCCAACTCCCACAGGTTGCTGCCGGCCGAACCGACGGCGATGTCGGCGCGACGGTTGTCCTCGAGAACGTTGCCCCGCACCTCGGTGTCCTGCGAATCCCACAACAACGGGCCGTCGGGGATCACGGGCATCTGCTGCTTCTGGGTGGCGCAATCGGTCCCCCAGGCGTCCTTGCTCGGGATGGCGTCGTTCGCGTCCTCCTCGAGGAAGGGAACGAGTCCGATCCCGGTCTTGTCGTGATCCCACACGCGGTTGCGTTCGATGATGTTCTGAACGCCACCGGCACTCAGGATGCCGTTGCCCATGGCCAGGATCGCCACGTCGATCGCCGGCGTGTCGGGCTGGTTGTTGGAGTACACGAGGTTGCCCACGATGGTGGTCTTGCGCTGCGGGTAGCAGAGCTCGTAGCTGCCGCTGTTGGGGACGATGCCCGCGCGGTTGTTACGGAAGATCGAGTCGACGATCACCAGGTTGCCACCGGAGTTGGTGCCCGAGTAACCGAGGCCGTTGTGCTCGGCCACCACGTTGCGGATGACGGCGTCGCACGGGTAGCACTGCCCGATGTAGAAGCCGGCGTCCGGACTGCCGGCGGCGTACGAGTGCTCCAGCAATCCGCCCACGGAATCGAAGGCGTAGATGCCGTAGTCGCCGTTGCGCCATGCCGTGAGGTACGAACCGCGGTATCCGGTGCTACCGGTCCAGAAGAAGCCGTTCTTCGTGTAGTTCATCGCGGTCATGTTCTCGATGGCCACCCCGGAGGCGCCCACGACGCGGAAACCGTTGTCCAACTCGAAGTTCCCGTCCATGATCACGGTGTTGCGATCGAGACCGCGAATGACGATGTTGTCGGTGGTCACCTGGACCGCCTCGTTGTACGTGCCCGGCGCGATGAGGATCAGGTCGCCCTCGGCCGCCGCATCGACGGCCTCTTGAATGGTGGCGTAGTCGGCCGGCACGTTCAGGACCCCCTCGGCGGGAGCATCGGTGCTCGGAGCGTCGGTCGCGGGCGCCTCGGACGTCGGCGCCTCGGTCGACGGAGCGTCGGCGGTGTCGTCCCCCGACCCACAAGCGATCATCGACACGCTGAGAACGCAGACGCCGACGAGCGAACGGAACAATTTCATGGTTTCCCCCTCTGGAAAGTCGCGTGGGCGACGACGTCACCCTACTGCGACGGGTCAGCTCACGCGAATGACCCCGTACATTCCGACGCCCGGGACACCGTGAATTGAGCAGTAATAGGAGTACACGCCGGGTGCGTCGAACACGTGCGAGTAAACCTCTCCGGGAGCGAACTCGGTGGATGCGACGCCCCACGCCGAAGGCGACGAATCGGTCGCCAACAACTCGGCCAGTCCGGCGTCGTCCTTCACCGAGTCGGGAAGGATGTTGTGCTCGTTGCGACCACGATTGTCGAACACCACTTCGGTGCCCGCCGCGATCTCGAAGTCGATCGGCCGGAACGAATTGTCGAGCACCTGCACCGTCACCGATTCGCCGTTGGGTGGCACCGTCGCGACGGTGGTGGTGATGGCGACCTCGGCCCCGTCGGGCGACGCACCACCGGCGGCGTCGGGCGCGTCGGGCGCGCACGCCGAAACCGACGCCAGCGACGACACGACGATCGCGGTCACGACGAACGGGAACCTGCGCGGGGAACGAACCATGGAGTCCATTGTCGCCTCAGACGGTGGGCAACTGGTAATCCGCGAATCGATCGCGCAAGGTCTTCTTGGAGAACTTGCCCACGCTCGTCTTGGGGACCTCGTCGATGAACACCACGTCATCGGGTAGTTGCCACTTGGCCAACTTCGGCGCCAGATAGTCGAGGATCTCCTGCTTGGAGATCTCCCGTCCGGATTCCACGACCACGCAGGCCAAGGGACGCTCGCTCCACTTCGGGTGGGTCACGCCGATCACCGCGGCCTCGCGGATGTCGGGATGAGCCATCAACTCGTTCTCGATCTCGACCGAGCTGATCCACTCGCCACCGGACTTGATGAGGTCCTTGGTGCGGTCGAGCAGTCGAATGCGCCCGCGGGCGTCGACCGCCGCCACGTCGCCGGTGCGTAGCCAGCCGTCGGAGCTGAAACTCTCTCCGGCGCGCTCGTCGTTGTAGTAGGTCGCCGCGATCCAGTTGCCCCGACACTGCAGCTCGCCGCTGCTCTCACCGTCCCACGGAACACTGGTGGTGGTTCCGGGTTCGACCACGCGACACTCCACACCGAACACGATGCGCCCCACCTGAGTGCGCAGATCGGCCTGGGCGTTGACGTCGAGCAACAGTTGGTCCGAATCCAGATGACACACCGCCGCGATGGGACTGGTCTCGGTCATGCCCCACGCCTGCAGGATGGGCAGGCCCAGTTGCTCGCGGTAGGCCTCGCTGAGTGCCCGGGGCACCGCCGAACCTCCGCACGGGATGGCCCGCAAACTGGACGTGTCGCGACCCTTCAACTCGGGCAACACGCCCATCCAGATCGTGGGCACACCGGCGGCGATGGTGGGACGCTCGTTCACGATCAGGTTGGCGATGGCCGGACCGGACAGGTCGGGCCCGGGCATCACGAGATCGGCCCCCGACGCCACCGCCGCGTGTGCGAGTCCCCACGCGTTGGCGTGGAACATGGGGACGACCGGCAGGATCTTGTCGCGTTCGCTGGCCCCCAAGCCGTCGGTCATCATGGTGGCCATCGTGTGCAGGAACGTGCTGCGATGGGTGTACACCACACCCTTGGGGTTGCCGGTGGTGCCGCTCGTGTAACACATGCTGGCCGCGGTGTGCTCGGGAACCTCGACGAACGTCGCGGGCTCGGCGACGGCCAGCAACTCCTCGTAGTCGTGCACCGGGATGCCCGCGGTGTCGGCCGGAATCTCACCCTTACCGTCGTCCATCACCACGAGGTGTTTCACCGTCTCGAAGGTGGGAAGCAGCGGTGCCAGCAAACCGAAGATGGACTTGTCGACGAAGATCACCTCGTCCTCGGCGTGATTCACGATGTAGGTGAGCTGTTCGGGGAAGAGTCGGATGTTGAGCGTGTGCAGAACGCGTCCGGTGCACGGCGCCGCGAAGTAGAGCTCGAGGTGGCGGGCGGTGTTCCATGCGAAAGTGGCCACGCGACCCGCCGAGGAGATCCCCAATCGGTCGAGAACCGTCCCCAGACGCCGGGTGCGCACCGCCCACTCGGCGTAGGTGGTGCGCTCGATGCCCGTGGCCGTGGCGGTGGTGATGGTCTTGTGTCCGAAGTAGCGCTCGGCGCGGTCGAACAGGTGGTGCACCGACAACGGCACGTCCTGCATCGACCCCGGGATCACCGGATGCTTCACGCTTCTCTTGGCCCCATCAGACATGGCGTCTCCCCCTCGCGCGGTCCCCGACCGACATCGCCCGAACATTAGTCCTAGGCTCGCTCCGATGTCCGAGGCCGTACCGTCACCTCCCCCGTCGCCCGCCATGCCGCACGTGTCGGCCAACGCCCGTCGTTTCGTGCTGATCGCCTCCGGAACCTTGTTCGCGTTGGGCACCATCGGCTCCAACCTCGGTCCGGCCTGGGTGGACGAGCACCCCGCGGCCGTTCTCGCGCTGTCCAGTCGTAACCGCAACCTGTTCGGTTCGGTGCCCTACATCGACCTCGTCCCCTACGCCCTCATCGGCTTCACCCGAATGTTCGCCGCCGGTATGGCGTTGTTCTTCCTCGGTCGCTGGTACGGAGAACGGGCCATCGCCTGGACCGAGAGTAAAGCCGGCGAACTGCCCGCTCCCTATCACTGGTTCGCTCGTGCCATGGACCGGGCCGGCGGTCTGGTGGTCGTCGTCTTCTGTGCCTCGAATCTGGTGTGGATGATGGCCGGCCACCGGCGCATGGCTCCCGTCCGGTTCGCCGCGCTGCTGTCGGTGGGCATCGCCATCCGGCTGGCCGTCCTGTGGGCGGGCGGGCAGGCCTTCGAGGACCAGATCCGCTCCTTCCTGAGTTGGATCGAGGACTACCAGTGGTACGTGGTCGGCGGTCTGTTCGCCATCTCCATCGCCCAATCGGCCCGAAAAGCCAAGCGGGACATCCCCGAGGTGGTCCACGAGATCGAACATCCGACTGAGCAATGACGTCGGCTCTGCCCTAGATTTCGCCCCGTCCCAGAAGACCGATCGCTCGAGGAGTCACCATGTCCATTTCCGTCGGAAGCCAGATCCCCAACGTCACCCTGCACGTGCTCGGCGAGAACGGCATGCCGTCGCCGGTGAATTCCCACGACGTGTTGGGTAAGGGCAAGGTCGTGTTGTTCGCGGTTCCCGGAGCCTTCACGCCCGGTTGCTCGATGGTGCACCTGCCCGGCTACGTGAAGAACCAGGCCGCGTTGCGCGCCAAGGGTGTCGACACCATCGCCTGCGTCAGCGTGAACGATCCCTGGGTGATGGACCAGTGGGGCAAGGCCAGCGGCGCCGAGGGAATTCTGATGCTCGCCGACGGTGCGGGCGTGTTCACCAACGCGATGGGACTGGCCATGGACGGTTCCGCGTTCGGACTGGGCGCGCGTTCACAGCGCTACTCGGCCATCATCGAGAACGGTGTGGTGAAGGAACTGAACGTGGAAGAGGGCGCCGGCATCACCGTGAGCGCCTGCGAGATCGTCCTCGAACACCTCTGATCCCCGCGCGATCCGGGTACCGAATGCGCCGGTTTCCGGCCACATTGGCTACCCGGATCGAGACGGATCACAGACCGAGAACGGGCTCGAGGCCCAGCGTCAGTCCGGGCAGGTTGGCGATGCTCTTGCACGCCAACACCACGCCGGGCATGAACGACACCCGGTCGTAGCTGTCCTGACGAATGGTCAGCGTCTGACCCGCCGCCCCCAGAATCACTTCCTGGTGCGCCACCATGCCGCGCATGCGCACGGCGTGCAGACGGATGTCGGCCGGACCCTTGCCACCGCGTGCGCCCTCCACCACCTCGTGCGTGGTGGGATCGGCGGCCCACTCCGTGGACGCCGCCGCCATGCGCTTGGCCGTGGCCATCGCCGTTCCGCTGGGCGCGTCGGCTTTGTTGTCGTGGTGCAACTCGATGATCTCGGCGGTGTCGAACCACGGCGAGGCCATCTCGGCGAACTTCATCATCAAAACTGCGCTGATGGCGAAGTTGGCGGCGATCAGACAGTTCGACGACCGGAACGCCGAGAGTTGGCGGCGATCAGACAGTTCGACGACCGGAACGCCGAGCGGAAGTTCGCCAGATCGTCGTCGGAGAAGCCGGTGGTTCCCACCACCGCGTGCACGCCGTGCAGGCCGCACCAACTGAGGTTGGTGCGCGCGGCCGCGGCCACGGTGAAGTCGACGGCCACCTGCACGCCCGCGTCGGCCATCGCCCGCGGATCGGCCGCGATGGTGATGCCGTGCGTGCTCTGACCCGCGCACGCCGGATCGACGGCGGCCACCAACTCGAGGTCGGCGTCGGCCGTCACCGCGTCGCACACCGAGGCGCCCATGCGACCTCCGGCTCCGAACACTCCGACGCGGATTCGTGAATCAGTCATGCACCGAGCCTAAATGAACCGGTACATGCTTCTGGGCGGGTTTCGCGACGCGTTAGCGCGCGAAACCCGCCCAGAATGCCGAACGTGCCCGATCGCCGGGCGTGATGTTGTCAGCGATGACGGCGGGGGCCGCGATCGCGACCTCCGCGACGGTCACCACCGCGACCACCACGGTCGTCGCGGTCGCCACCTTCACCACCGGCGCTGCCGCCGGGGCCGAGGTCACCGAGTTCGCCGGCGATCTCGCTGTCGAAGGCGTCGTCGAAGCTGACGGTCACGGGACCGTCGCCGTTCGAGCGGCCCGACGACTCGCGCGACTCGCGCGGTGCCGATCCACCGGCCGGCGGCTCGGGGCCGTCGCCCACGGGCGACAGGCTGACCTTGCCCTTGTCGTCGATGTCGTCGACGCGGACCTCGATCTCCTGACCGAGCGTCAACACGTCCTCGACGTTGTTGATGCGCTTGCCACGACCGAGCTTGGAGATGTGCACCAGTCCGTCACGTCCGGGAAGGATGTTCACGAACGCACCGAACTTGGTGATACTCACGACACGACCGTTGTAGACGGCGCCGAGTTCGGCCTTGGGCGGGTCGACGATGGCCAGAATGCGAGCCTTCGCGTCCTCCATGCGCCAGCCCTCGACGGCTCCGATGGTGACGATGCCCACCACGCCGTCGTCGTCGACGCTGATGTCGGCGCCGGTCTCCTGCTGGATGGTGTTGATGACCTTGCCCTTGGGTCCGATGACCTCGCCCACCTTGTCGAGCGGGATGGTGATGCTCGTGATCTTCGGCGCCGACTCGGCCACCTCGGTGCGCGGCGCGGCGATGGCGGCGTTCATCACGTCGAGGATCTTGAGACGGGCTTCCTTGGCCTGATCCAGAGCGGCGGCCAGGACGTCGGCGGGAATGCCGTCGATCTTGGTGTCCAGCTGCAGGGCGGTCACGGCGTCGGCGGTGCCGGCCACCTTGAAGTCCATGTCACCGAAGGCGTCCTCGGCCCCGAGGATGTCGGTGAGGCTGGTGTACTTGCCCTCGGCGTAGACGAGGCCCATGGCGATACCGGCCACGGGGGCCTTGATCGGCACACCGGCGTCCATCAACGACAGCGACGACGAACACACCGACGCCATCGAGGTGGAACCGTTCGACGACATCACCTCGGACACCAGACGCAACGCGTAGGCGAAGTCCTCCTGGCTGGGGACCACCGGCAACAACGCGCGCTCGGCGAGCGCACCGTGGCCGATCTCACGACGCTTGGGCGAACCCACGCGGCCGGTCTCACCGTTGGCCCACGGCGCCATGTTGTAGTGGTGCATGTAGCGCTTCTCGGTGGTGGGCGTGAGGGTGTCGAGCATCTGGTTCATGCGGGGCATGGCCAGAGTGGTGACGTTCATGACCTGGGTCTCGCCACGCTGGAAGAGTCCGGAGCCGTGAGCCGACGGGAGCACGCGCACCTCGGCCGACACGGGGCGCAGATCGCGCGGTCCGCGGCCGTCGATGCGGATGCCCTCGTCGACGATGCGCTTGCGCACCAGCTTCTTGGTGAGGGAGCGCACGGCTTCCTTCACTTCCTTCTCGCGACCGGCGAACGCCGAGCCCTCACCGCACAACTGCTTCACCGCGGCGTCGCCGGCGGCGTCGGTGGCGGCGTTGCGATCGGCCTTGCGGGCGATCTTGATGGCGTCGGCCAACAGCGGTCCGGCGATTCCCTCGACGGCGGCGAACACGTCGTCGGTGTAGTCGAGAACGGGCGTGTAGGCCAGCGGGGTGATGGCGCCCTTGGTGGCGATCACCGAGGCCACCAGCTGACGCTGCAGCGCGATGGACTCCTTGATGTAACGCTTCGAGGCCTCGAGACCACCGGCGAGCACGGTCTCGTCGACCTTGGGCGCGCCGTTGGCGTAGTACTCGAACGACTTCTCGGTGCCACCGGCTTCCACCATCATGATGGCGACATCGCCGTTGTCCAGTTCGCGACCGGCCACGACCAGTTCGAACGTGCCCTCTTCACCCTCGGTGTAGGTGGGGTGGGGAATCCACGAGCCGTCCTGGGCGAACGCGATGCGCACGGCTCCGATGGGGCCCTCGAAGGGAATGCCCGAGATCATCAGGGCGGCCGAGGCGGCATTGATGCTGAGCACGTCGTGCGGGTTCACCTGATCGGCTCCCAACACGGTGAGGACGATCTGCACCTCGTTGCGGAAGCCGTCGGGGAACGCCGGACGCAGCGGGCGGTCGGTCAGACGGCAGGTGAGGATGGCGCCTTCGCTGGGGCGACCTTCACGACGGAAGAACGAACCGGGGATCTTGCCGGCCGCGTAGGCCCGCTCCTCCACGTCGACGGTGAGGGGGAAGAAATCCACACCGGGGCGGACATCTTTGGCTGCGTTCGCGGTGGCGAGAACGATGCTGCCGCCAATGCTGGCGACCACCGCTCCCTGGCTCTGGAAAGCCAGCTTGCCGGTTTCGAACGACAGGGTTTTGTCGGTGCCCCCAACGGGACCCGACACTCGGATGGCATCGGCCATGACGAGCTCCTTTCGCGCGACGCGGATCCTTTCCGCATCGCCTATGGAGCAGCAGGTCGGTTCCCAGTGGGCGGGGTCGGCACCTCGATGCCGGCCGGGGCCACTGACAACCGAACCCTTGTCTGCTCGGTTTTGGTTGTATTGCTGTTTGGGCGCGCGCCTCAGCGGCGCAGACCCAACTTGGCAACGATCTCGCGGTAACGCTCGACGTTGCGACCCTTGACGTAGTCGAGAAGACGACGACGACGGCCGACCATCATGAGCAGCCCACGACGGCTGTGGTGATCGTGGGGGTGAGCCTTCAGGTGGTCGGTGAGATGATTGATGCGCTCGCTCAGGAGAGCGATCTGCACCTCGGGCGAACCGGTGTCGGTCGCGTGCGCGCGGTGCTGCGAAATCGTGTCAGCCTTGGGGGTGCCAGCCATGGCGGTCCCTGCCTTCCGTGAGTGTGGAGGTCGCTCGGGCCGGTCGGCCCCAGCATCACGCCGGAGTCGGAACCCCAACGGACGCTGGCAAGCCTACGGGGGCAGAACGGATGTTCCACCCGGGGTTGGCCGGGGTGTTCGGCAGCGGTCGCGGGGTTCTGCCTGCTCAGGGCGACGGTACCCTGACGTCATGTTCACGGGCATTGTCGAGGAACTGGGCACCGTGGTGTCGTCCCAGCCGGTCACCACCGAGTGGGGCGCCGGGGTGCGCCTACGGATCGCCGCCTCCACGGTGCTGGAGGGCTCCGGTCTGGGGGCGTCCATCGCCGTCAACGGCTGCTGCCTCACACTGGTCGATCAGGGCGTCGACGGTGGCTCGGGCTGGTGGGACACCGACGTCTCGCAAGAGACCCTCGACCGCACCACCACCGGTTCGTTGAAGGTGGGCGATCGCGTAAACCTCGAGCGCCCCATGGCTCTGGGTGATCGCCTGGGCGGCCACATGGTGCTCGGCCACGTCGACGGTGTCGGCGA
>VFQT010001696.1_pt1 | contig 25436 bp, 19 predicted proteins | sample 3512381 | NCBI WGS metagenome assembly VFQT01 (sample SAMN10412376, study PRJNA504923) | tailings metagenome | isolation source: Relicate 2 Philex TSF3 active mining site | place: Philippines: Tuba, Benguet | collected 2017-08-29
CAAGTGGCATTAACTGATCTTGTTCTAGTGAAGAAACGGGAGGAGAAAGAATAATTACAAACTGAATTTAATTGCCGATTAAGTAGCCCCAGGCATTTTCGAAACTTCCCAAAGCTGCACCAGTGCTAGTTTTGGGAACGTAATTGTCCAAACAGGTAATGTTATGATCAGGAAATAGAATACCGATTGCTGGAGTGGCCGTGGTAATTAATCGATGTGAATTTGAATATGGAATCGTTTCCGTATCTATACTTACAGGAGATCCTGTAATGCCTAATTCTGTGAGTTGTCGCTCCACTTTTACATAGTCAAAAACTTGATCACGCGGACTGATAAATGAATACAGCTGAGATGCAGGCGTAACACCTGGCTCTGCAATCCAGGCCGCACTGGTATTTAAATTGGTATTCCAATCCATGGAAGCAAAGCTTACTGCTCTACTTACCAGCACTTTTTTTGAAATGTAGATGGCATGACCGCCTCCTTGAGAGTGACCAGCAATGATGCACTTTGACCAGTCAATTTGTCCAGCAAGGAGAAATTGCCCCCATCCCAAGGTTGGGTAAGTACGATTTAAATATTGGAGGAGTGAGAGAAGTCGACCTTTAATAGAATTTTCTGGTTGAATGGAAACACTGGTAGTCATATCCGTTCCGTCAAATATCTCTTGACGACAACGACCAAACATACTATTATCCGCACTTGTGGCAGAAGCTATATAAAGATCAGAGCTGTTGGGATACATAAGGCCGATAGCATGATAGCCTAAAGCGGCTGCTTTTTTTAAAACTAGCGAGTAGACCGAAGGAAATCCGGAGGTTCCAGGAAGAAAAACAAACAACTTTTTTTTACTGGACACTCGTGTATCAACAAAGAGTAAATGGGAGTTATCAAAGGTATTGATGGTGGCATTTGCCATTGAAGGAGTAATACTAAACTCATTTAGCTTATTTGCATAAGGATCTGGTACAGGAATACCTTCATTGTTCTTTTCCTTAGAACAGGCGCTAAATAGTAGTGCAGCAAAAAATATAGTAATGAATTGCCTCATTAGATTTAAGCCCCGCAAAATGCGGGGCTCTAATTCTGATGCGGAGAGGGAGGGATTCGAACCCTCGGTACAGATTTAAGTCCGTACAACGGTTTAGCAAACCGGCCCTTTCGGCCACTCAGGCACCTCTCCTAAATCGATCCTTAAAAGGGAGAACAAAATTAAAGAGAATTTACATGGCTGCCAACTGGACTTTCTGTTGAAGCTCCAGTACGTTTTCGCGGAAAATACCATCCGTATCCATTAAATCCTTGACGGTCTGACAAGAGTGAATAACAGTAGTGTGATCCCGGCCCCCAAAATGTTCACCAATTGTTTTGAGTGAATTTTTTGTGAAGGCCTTGGCCAGATACATGGTAATCTGACGGGCTTGTACAATTTCACGCTTCCGTGTTTTTTGAAGCAGTTTATCGTAAGGCACATCAAAGTATTCACATACCATCTTTTGAATGGTATCAATTGTAATCTCTTTGCTAGAGGACTTCACAAAATTGCGAAGCACTTTCTTTGCTAGATCAAGATCAATCTCCTTACGGTTAAGCGAGGACTGTGCGAGTAAGGAGATCAGGGCACCCTCTAATTCACGAACATTATTATTGATATTGTAAGCAATGTACTTGACTACTTCCTTTGGCATTTCCAACCCATCATTCCGCATTTTCTTTTCCAAAATCTCAATGCGTGTTTCATAATCGGGCACTTGCAAATCTGCACTCAAGCCCCAACGAAAACGACTTAACAATCGATCTTGTACACCCTCTAAATCCTTGGGCGATTTATCAGAGGTAAGGACCAATTGCTTTTGTGATTGATGCAAGTGATTGAATATAGCAAAGAAGGCATCTTGCGAGCGTTCTGCCTTGGCAAAGAACTGAACATCATCCAAGATCAACACATCAATTAGTTGATAAAAATGAATAAAGTCATTGATGGCATTGTTGCGGCTATGATCCATAAACTGGTTGATGAACTTTTCGGAGCTCACATACAGCACCACTTTATTGGGATGTAGTCTTTTTACTTCATTACCGATTGCTTGTGCTAAGTGGGTTTTGCCAAGACCTGTTCCTCCGTAAATCACAAGCGGATTGAATGAATTGGCACCAGGCTTCTCGGCAACAGTTTTACCAGCGCGGCGGGCCACTCGGTTACAATCACCCTCTATAAAAGCATCAAATGTATACGTTGGGTTAAGCTGCGGATCGATCTGCATTTTTTTCAGACCTGGAATAACAAATGGATTTTTTACCGGGTTATTGATCACCAATGGAAAATCCATTTCATTATTAGAAAAAGATTTGAAACCCTGTCCGCTTACATCCACAGTCATGGGCTTCGTGCGACTGCTGCCGCTATCTACCATGATTCGATATTCAAGTCTGGCTTCCTTCCCCAACTCACGTTTGAGTGTTTTGGCCAGCAGATTAACGTAATGCTCTTCGAGGTATTCAAAAAAGAATTGGCTGGGAACCTGAATGACTAAAACATTTTGTTTTAGGGAAACGGGTTGTATGGGTTCAAACCAGGTTTTGAAATGCTGCCACTCCACGATGTCCTTGATGATCTTTAAGCAATTTCCCCAGACTTTTTCCGCGTTCTTATCCATCTTAACTACAAGCAGGTTTATGTCGATTTAATAGGAGTTATTCACATCTCCGCGCAGATTTCGATGCTTTTCCACAATTGTCAATAAAAAAACTTGCGCAGGGGAACGAATATCATTAAACCCCTCGAAACAAAAAAAAAATTTGGGACTCTTTTTTGGGAAATTTTTTTTTCTTTCAATTTATAAAAAAAACGGTGGTAAAATTTGGAAATATCAACTTCTCCCCCTTTCCTTTTTTGTTTATTTTTTACCCCAGAAAAGTTTGATCTTTGGAGCTGTTTCAGGATAAAAACCTGACCTATGCCGCAAATCATTCAAGTCCGCGTTCAACCCGCCGAGGCGGAGGCTGATTTAGTTCTAAAACAGCTTATCTCCCAGCAAAAGGGAGTGCCCCTAAGTAGTATCCAAGGTTTTACCCTTCTCAAAAAATCCATTGATGCCCGAGGTAAAACACCTTGGGTGAACCTTACCCTTCAAGTGTTTATTAACGAACCCGTAGAAAAGAGGCTATTACGGTCTTTTTCGTTTCAAGATGTTTCGAAAGCTTCAAAAAGGGTCATTATTATAGGAGCCGGTCCCGCGGGGCTGTTTGCAGCGTTACAACTTATTGAAGGGGGTATTAAACCAATTATCCTGGAAAGAGGAAAAGATGTAAGAGCGCGCAGAAGAGATTTGGCTGCTATGAACCGGGAAGGCATCGTAAACCCAGATAGCAATTATTGTTTTGGGGAAGGCGGAGCCGGAACATACAGCGATGGAAAATTATATACCAGAAGTCAAAAAAGAGGAGATGTAACCCGGATCCTGGAGCTTTTTGTCCATTTTGGGGCCAACCAAAACATACTCTACGAATCACACCCACATATTGGGACCAATAAATTACCCCATGTGATCACGCGAATGCGAGAGGCCATTTTAGGTTTTGGTGGGGAGATTCACTTTGAACAATGTATTAATGAATTAAAAATTTCAGCAGAAAAACTAACAACTGTTTGCACCAAGCAAGGTGCTAGTTTTTCGGGCGATGCCTTCATCTTAGCTACAGGCCACTCTGCCCGTGATATTTTTGAACTTCTTTATCGAAACAAAATAATCATCGAGGCAAAACCTTTTGCACTCGGGGTACGCGTGGAGCATCCACAACAATTAATTGACAACACTCAGTATCACTGCAAAATTCGAGACCCCTTTTTACCTCCTGCCGCTTACAGTTGGGTTGAACAAGTGAATGGAAAGGGTGTGTTCTCCTTTTGCATGTGCCCAGGTGGAATCATTGCACCTGCATCCACTGCACCAGGAGAGCTAGTAGTAAATGGTTGGAGCCCCTCGAAAAGAAATAATCCTTTTGCAAATAGTGGCATTGTTGTAAGTGTGGAATTGGCAGACTTGAAATCAAAGAATAAATCAACTGACCCACTTGCGCTATTACAATTCCAACAAGAAGTAGAGCAAACAGCGTTCAAAGCAGGTGGCGGAAACTTGCAAGCACCCGCTCAACGCTTAGTTGACTTTTGTGAAAATCGTTCCAGCACTAACCTTCCCCCCTGCTCCTACGTACCCGGTATTGTACCAACTAATCTGAAAGATGTGCTCCCCGATTTTATTCAAGATAGATTACGGTTGGGATTCAAACAGGTTGCAAAAAAAATGAGAACCTATTACACAAACGAAGCAGTACTGGTTGCTACTGAATCTCGCACTTCATCACCGGTAAGAATTCCGCGTGATCCCAAAACTTTACAGCACCCGCAAATTTCCTCCTTATACCCGTGTGGGGAGGGAGCTGGGTATGCAGGGGGCATAGTCAGCGCAGCAATGGATGGCGAAAGAGTAGCAACAGCCATACTCCAGCAATGGGGTATAGCAACCACTCTCCCCCCTACTGCACCATCGGTGTAGTACTGACTTGCACCAATGTAATTGGGTGTAATTTTAGTTGCAACCCACAATTATGGATTCTATTTTATCGCTCAGACACCTTCGGAAGTATTTCGAATCACAGAAAGCTGTTGATGATATCAGCCTTGAAATCGAACGCGGACAAATTTTTGGTTTACTAGGTCCCAATGGGGCGGGCAAAACCACGTTGATTCGTATGATCACTGGTATCTTCTATCCTGACCAAGGTGAAATTTTCTTTGAAGGGAAAAAGTTTGATCCGCTTGTGGACGTCGCAAAGATTGGTTACATGCCGGAAGAGAGAGGACTTTATAAAAAAATGAAAGTGGGTGAGCAGGCGTTGTACCTGGCACAATTAAAAGGACTCAGCAGACAGGACGCGAAAGAAAAAATCGAAAATTGGTTTGGAAGATTTGGGATGGAAAGCTGGTGGGATAAAAAGGTAGAGGATCTATCAAAAGGAATGGGGCAGAAATTACAGTTTGTTACCACCGTGCTTCATGACCCCACATTAATTATTTTGGATGAACCCTTTAGTGGATTAGACCCGGTCAATAGCAATTTGATCAAAGACGAAATATTTCGGTTAGCACAAGAAGGGTCTACCATTATTTTCAGCACGCATCGGATGGAGCAAGTAGAGGAAATCTGTAACCATATTGCACTGGTCAACAAAGGACAAAAAATTCTGGATGGCACCGTGCAAGCTGTAAAACAACAACACAAACAACATCAATACAGTGTGGCAGGGGATGGTTTAGATCAGCTATCGCTGGAGCAGGCTCCATTTACAGTGGTAAGTCAGAAAAATAATACGATGACCATCCAAATTAATGCGCAACATAATTCTTCGACGGTACTTAGTTATTTACTAGCGCAAAATATTCAAATCAGTGCTTTTCAGGAAATCCTACCAACGCTCAATGATATTTTTATCCAACTAGTAGGAAACACACCCACAGCACGCACATTCGAAAAAATTTAAGAACATGAAAAAGACTTGGATTATCATAGAGCGGGAATACCTGACAAGAGTTCGTAAAAAAACCTTTGTAATCTCTACCCTACTATTCCCGCTTTTGTATGTAGCCTTGATTGGCGGCATGGGTTTTATTGCAGAGAAAAGCAAAGAGACGCTTACCGTTGCCGTAATAGACTCCTCCGGCTACTTTACCAAAGAAGCTATTGAAGCTGAAAATAATATTGACCCCAGTTCAACGCTTGTACTGGTAAGCCAAACGCCAACTCAAAACAAAAAAGAGGAAGAAAACGAATATGATGGGTATATTGAAATCCCCACATTGAATTGGCAGCGGGGAAATGATTCGCTTAGTTTCAAAACATATAAATCCTACGGCAGTGCCTCCACTGGCGTTGTAGAAGCAAAACTCAACAGAATCTGGCGACGCTTACTGAATGACAGTCTGCAATTAGATGTAAGTAAACAAACTATACTGGCCCAGAGTAAAATTGGTCTTGTTACAAAAAATATCAGTGACGAACAAGCCAACAGTGCCACTGCAGAGGGCATCGGCTATTTTGCAGGATTCCTGGTTTACTTTATTCTGTTGATTTATGGTTCGCAGGTAATGATGGGGGTGATGGAGGAAAAAACAAACCGAATTGCTGAAGTAATTGTTTCCTCCGTTCGTCCTTTTCAAATGATGTTAGGAAAAATTCTTGGGATCGGCGCAGTGGCACTGACCCAGTTTTTAATATGGATTGTCTTTGTATTTGTAGTTTATAATATTGGTGTCAAGTCAGGTACTTCCATGGGATTCCTGGCAGAGGCGGTGGGTGGAATCCAACGAATGGTTGGTTCGGTCAATGTTCCATTGATCTTAGGATGCTTTGCTTTTTATTTTTTGGGTGGTTTCTTTTTCTATGCCTCACTCTATGGCGCAATTGGCAGTGCGGTGAACGAGGATATGCGCGATGCACAGTCCTTGAGTTTCCCCATCACCATGTTGGTTATTTTATCAATTGCCATCATGACCGCTGCGGTTGCCAACCCAACGGGACCTGTTGCAGTATGGGGTAGTATTATTCCTTTTTCCTCTCCGATTGTTATGATGGCGCGTATCCCCTATGGTGTGCCGGGTACAGTTCCCCTTTGGCAGTTAGGGCTCTCAATGGCCTTACTGATTGCAGGATTTCTATTCACTGTTTGGTTTGCCGGTAAAATTTACAGAACCGGCATCCTACTGTATGGCAAAAAAATTACTTGGAAAGAAATGATTCGGTGGGCTTTTACCAAAGGATAATTAGGATTTGAAATGAAAAGGGGCTTTGCAGGCGTCAAGAAATTCACGCCAAACTTCATTGACAATTTGTTCAGCTGGTAATATTGTATCAAGTAGTGCACTGACCTGACCTATCTCAAGTTCGCCCTCCTCTAAATCTCCATCAAACATTCCTTTTTTTGCACGCCCTTTTCCTAAGAGCTGCGCCAATTCTTCCTCGGAAGCACCCCTTTCTTCTGCTGCTTGAACCTGCTCAAAAAAATGATTGTGTAACAGACGAACGGGAGTCAGTTTCTTTAAGCTTAACTGTGTTTCCCCTTCGCCCGCTTGGATTACGCGTTTTTTAAAATTAAGATGATTGGAGGCTTCCTCACTTGCTACAAATCGTGTTCCCAATTGTCCACCCTCCGCTCCCAAAACCATCGTTGCAAATAACTGACGACCCGTTGCAATACCGCCAGCTGCAATCACCGGTATTTGGACTGCTTTACAAACTGCAGGGATCAACACCAACGTAGTAGTTTCTTCACGCCCATTATGTCCGCCCGCTTCAAAACCCTCAGCAATAACTGCATCGCATCCTGCTGCTTCAGCTTTGCGTGCGAACTTGCTAGAGCTAACCACATGCACCACTTTTATTCCTTTTAATTTTAAATGAGGTGTCCACGCGGCAGGGTTACCTGCTGATGTGATAACAATCGGAACTTTTTCCTCTTCAACAACGGCAAGCTGCTCTTGAATACCAGCATACAATAATGGAAGGTTCACTGCAAAGGGTTTATTAGTAGCCGCTTTACATTTTTGAATATGTTCACGCAGCAATGCCGGTGTCATAGAACCCGCTCCAAGTACACCCAATCCACCCGCATTACTGACCGCAGCTGCTAACCGCCAACCGCTTGTCCAAATCATACCCGCTTGAATAATGGGATATTCAACCTTCAGCAACTTTGTGACACGATTAGAAAATGGCTGCATAAAATATTAACCCAAATCGATACTGGTATTATCTCCCACATTTAGGGAACGCGTTTCGCCACGCAATAATGTATCACTTCCAATTACGGAATCACTTACCACAATATCTTGCAAAGTGGTATAAGATCCAATGATAGATTCTTTTACTACGCTAGATTGAATCGCTGTATTTTCCCCAATGGCAACATTTGGTCCAATGACCGAATTTCGAATCAAACAACCGGCACCAACCACCACCGGAGGAATAAACACTGTGTTTTCAAAATGATCGGTAGGAATTTCACCTGCAAACTTTTTTAACAACAATGCATTTGACTCCAATAAGGTTTCCTTCCGGCCGCAGTCAAACCAATTATCAACTTTAAAAGACTTGAGTGGAACACCTTGTCCGATCATACAATCCAACGCATCTGTTAAACTATATTCTCCGTGAGAGCGTACACCCTGACTAATATTGTTTTCCAAACAACGGAAAAGTTGTTCACTTTCTTTAATTCTATAAATCCCGACCAATGCAAGATTAGACTTGGGGATCTGCGGCTTCTCGACCAAGCGTTCAATAAAACCACTATCATTGATTTCGGCAACGCCAAAATCCCGCGGGTCCTCTACTTTTCGAAGACCAATCATAGACCGGGATTCAGCCATTACAGCCTTAATGTCATATTCACAGATGGTATCACCCAGTACAATAAAGATATCATCGCCTTGAACCAGGTTGCGTGTTAAAAGGATAGCTTGTCCTACACCTTGCCGATCGGTCTGATGAACGTAATGTGCGTTTAACGTTGGGTAGTGTTGTTGAACAAAATCTTCAATCTTTTCGCCCAAATACCCCACCACAAAAATAAAATCCTGGATACCGGCAGCTTGGAGCTGCTCAATGATGATACCCAAAATAGTCTTTCCTGCCAGCGGAATCAATGCCTTCGGCTGGGTATAACTGTGAGGGCGCAATTTGGTACCAGCCCCGGCTACAGGTATAATCGCTTTCATGCTTAACACGAATGTAGTTCTTTTGAGGAAAACTTAATCCCCGGACTTCGCCTCCCTTTCTATACAGCACGTACTTTTGTGAAAATTTTTTATTCCCCATGGCCAAGCAAGACAACGCACTATTTGACTTACTCAATCTTGAACTTAAAAGACAACGTGAAGGCATTGAGCTGATTGCCTCAGAAAATTTTACTTCGCTTGCCGTCATGCAAGCCATGGGATCGGTTGCTACAAACAAATATGCTGAAGGATATCCTGGAAAAAGATATTACGGAGGTTGTGAGGTAGTAGATCAAATAGAAGCCCTTGCTATTGATCGCTTAAAAAAAGTGTTTAATGCAAGTTGGGCTAATGTTCAACCCCATAGTGGTGCACAGGCAAATACAGCCGTATTTCTGGCTTGTCTAAAACCCGGTGATAAAATTTTAGGACTTGATTTAAGTATGGGAGGACACCTCACGCATGGAAGTCCTGCTAATTTCAGTGGAAAATATTATCAGGCTTTTTTCTATGGAGTGGACCGCGAAACTGGACTTGTGGATTATAAGCAACTGGAAGAGGTGGCCAGAAGAGAAAAACCAAAAATGATTATTTGTGGTGCCTCTGCCTACAGCCGTGACTGGGATTACAAACGAATCCGCGCAGTGGCGGATGAGATTGGTGCATTGGTATTGGCAGATATTGCACATCCGGCAGGATTAATCGCCGCTGGATTATTGAGTGATCCTCTTGCACATTGTCATATTGTAACCTCCACCACACATAAGACGTTAAGGGGTCCACGTGGAGGCATCATCATGATGCGCGATGATTTTGATAATCCCATGGGCGTGAAAGACCCCAAGGGAAATATTCGTTCCATGAGTGCCTTGTTGGACTTAGCTGTATTCCCAGGTATGCAAGGTGGACCGTTGGAACATGTAATAGCGGCTAAAGCAGTGGCTTTTGGAGAAATTCTGGAGCCTTCGTTCAAAGAATATGGAAAGCAGGTTATTGTCAATGCACAAGCCATGGCTAAAGCTTTTGTAAGCAAGGGATATCATTTGATTAGTGGAGGTACAGAAAATCACTTGATGTTGATAGATCTGCGAAACAAGAATATCACCGGTAAAAAAGCACAGGAAACCTTAGACCTGGCGCATATCACGCTCAATAAAAATGCAGTTCCTTTTGATGACAAGTCTCCTTTTGTTACTTCAGGGATCAGAGTTGGAGTACCTGCAGTTACTACGCGGGGATTACGTGAAAAAGAAATGGAACAAATTGTAACGCTGATCGATCAGGTATTGATGCAAGCTGATAACGAGCTGGTAATTGCACAGACGCGTGAGGAAGTAAAAGCATTGATGACGCAATTCCCATTATATCCTGCGCTTCCTTAAGCTATCTTGAGATACTGGGCGGTAAAACTTTTTTTTGCCCGCTTTAATTCCTGGGGTGTACCGGTAAATACAATTTGACCTCCCCCCTCACCCGCTTCGGGTCCCATATCGATTATCCAATCCGCCGCACTGAGCACATCAGTATTGTGCTCAATCACCACCACAGAGTGCCCTTGCTCAATTAGTGCCTGGAGTGATTGTAATAATTTTCCAATATCATGAAAGTGTAAGCCCGTAGTTGGTTCATCAAAAATGAACAAGATTTTTTGTGTGGCACGTCTATTACCCAAAAAAGAAGCCAATTTAACTCGCTGCGCCTCACCACCGGAAAGCGTGGTTGCAGACTGACCTAATTTAATATAGCCCAGTCCCACTTCCTGTAATGGCAGCAACGCTTTTACCAAAGCACTTTCGTTTGCAAAAAATTCAAGAGCCTGATCCACACTCATCTCTAATACCTGATAGATTGACTTTTCTTTATAAGTCACTTCCAATACTTCCTCTTTGAATCGTTTACCACCACAAGATTCGCAGGTTAGATGGACATCGGCCAAAAATTGCATTTCAATTAATTGCTCCCCCTCTCCCTTACAGGTATCACAACGACCGCCATCTACATTAAATGAAAAATGACGAGGCTGCATTCCTCTCATTTTGCTTAACGGTTGACTAGCGAATAAATCACGGATGGAATCATACGCTTTGATATACGTAACTGGATTACTACGGGAGGATTTCCCAATCGGATTTTGATCAACCCACTCCAACTGTGTGACCATATCAAGATCACCACCTAAACTCGTAAAGGCCCCGGGCTGTAGTGAATAATCCCCTAAGTGTCTGAGGAGTGCGGGATATAGAATCTGTTTCACCAAAGTGGTTTTACCACTTCCACTTACACCGCTGATGGCACAAAATACCTGAAGCGGTATTTTGATGTCGATATTTTTTAAATTATGTTGTCGAGCTCCTTTAATTTCAATACTCCGCTTCCAGGTACGAGGCTTACGAGCTACTGCAGGGACTAGTTCCCCCCGTAGATACTTGGCCGTTAAACTAGACTCCTTCAATAAAGATTTGTAATCACCCTGCGCCACTACTTCTCCACCCAAATGAGAAGCCAGCGGCCCCATGTCAATAATATAATCTGCCTGTTGCATGATCATGGCATCATGCTCTACAACAATCACCGTATTTCCCAACTCACGTAATTCTTTCAATACCGTTATTAAGTTATCGGTATCGCGGGGATGTAATCCAATGGATGGTTCATCCAAGATATAGAGTGAATCCGTCAGGTTACTTCCCAGGTGACGTGTTAGTTGGATACGTTGACTCTCTCCGCCACTGAGCGTATTAGCCAAACGATCTAACGTTAAATAACCCAACCCCACTTTACAGAGCGTAGACAACCGCGTTTTTAATTCAATAAAAATTCTAGTCGCAATTTTCTGCTCAGCCGTAGTAAGTTTTGTGGCGGTTTCATTTACCCAATCGAGCAAAAGATGTACAGGCATTCGACAACATTCGCCAATATGTTTTCCCAGCACTTTTACATATAAAGCTTCTTTTCTTAGTCGATAGCCCTCGCAACTTGGGCAAGTGGTCCGTCCCCGATAGCGGCTCAATAATACGCGGAACTGTACCTTATAAAGATGTGCTTCAACGTCTTTAAAAAAATCATCAATTCCATAAACGCCTTCGCCCCCCTTCCATAATGCATTTATCTGCTTTGCTGATAAATCGGCAATGGGCTTATGTATCGGAAAATCAAGTTTCTTAGCTCCCTTTACAAATTGTTGTCGCCACCAATCCATCTTTTCTCCTTTCCAAGGAGCAACCGCTCCATCATAAACACTTAAATTTTTATTGGGGAGCACCAACTCCGCATCGATTCCCAATACCTGTGAAAATCCCTCACAGGTAGGACAAGCACCAAATGGATTGTTGAAAGAAAATAAATTAGGAACTGGCTCTTCAAAAACAAGTCCATCTCGTTCAAAACGGTTAGAGAAGTGATGCCACTTTTTATCATTTTGTAATAGGGCGCAAGTCCCTTCTCCCTCATAAAAAGCAGTTGCGATTGAATCGCTCATTCGGTGCCAGTCGTCCTCCTCAAATTCCTTCACAATAATTCGATCTGTCAATAAATGAGTAGGTAGATACTTCTTTAAATCCTTATCGCTTTGTTCTAATAAAGAATCAATTGTATGGAGCGGCTCTTCAGCGAGACCCTCTATATAAACACGAGAAAATCCTTTTTGCTGTAGTACACTCAATTCCTCCCGCAAAGAACGCTTTGATTTAAAATGAAGCGGAGAAACAATATAAAGCCGGTCTCCCTGTTTACATTTTTTTATGGTGGTCAGTACATCTTCGATATCATCTTTCCGAACTTCTTGTCCTGAGATCGGCGATATCGTATGCCCTACCCTTGCAAATAGCAAGCGGAGGTAATCATAGATTTCGGTAAGACTGCCCACCGTACTGCGAGGCGTTCGAGTAATTACTTTTTGTTCAATTGCAATAGCAGGGCTCAACCCTTTAATGGTATCTACATCGGGCTTGTCCATTCGGTTTAAAAATTGCCGCGCGTAAGAATTTAAACTTTCTGCATATCGGCGTTGCCCCTCTGCATACAAGGTGTCAATTGCTAACGAAGATTTGCCTGAACCGGACACACCCGTGATCACTACTAATTTGCGACGCGGTATTTCAACGGTCACATTTTTTAAGTTGTGCATACGTGCACCCTTGATCAAAATGGGAGAAAGGTCCATACGGGGAAATGAGGGCAAAGGTACTGGCAATTAACATTTTTTTGGCGAGGGCAAGCAGGCAATTCCTGCCCAGATCCATTAGTTTCGAAAAAGTAAGTATATTTATCCTCCGTATTTGCGGACAAACCAAACAGACGCCTATCGCTACACTTCTACGCAAAACCGGTCGCTAAGCGGCCCTTTATTGAGAACCAGCTGTTTCCTAACAGCACAATGCGTAAAAGTTATGCAAGTACTCTCCAAATTGACTGATCTTGAATTGATCCAGCTTTTCTGTGCTGGCAACCAACAAGCTATGGAGTCGTTGGTACTCCGTCATAAAGACAAGCTCTACACTTCTATATATTTTCTGGTCAAGGATAAATACCTGGCAGAGGATATTTTTCAGGACGTCTTTATCAAAATAATTGATACCGTACGTGCCGGACGCTATACCGAGGAGGGAAAATTTCTTCCTTGGGCAATGCGCATAGCCCACAATTGTTGCGTGGACCATTTTCGTCGCGTAAAAAGAAGTCCTGTTATTCGTACCGCTGAGAATCAAGATGTGTTTGAAACCTTGAGTTTTACAGTGGAAAATGCCGAGACTCGCATCATGCGTCGGCAAACACAGGATCGCATCCAGACACTTTTACAACAATTACCCGAGGATCAGCGTGAAGTAATCATTTTACGACATTACGCGGATATGAGCTTTAAGGAAATTGCTGCAATAACCAATTGTAGTATCAACACCGCTTTGGGAAGAATGCGTTATGGATTGATCAACCTGCGTAAAATGATGACACAGCGTCAAATTTCCCTGTAGTACTACTTTCTTCTTTGTGTTTTGTACGCCGTAAGCCCGCATTGTAACCATTCCAGGAATGCTGTTGCCTCTGGTGTATAAAACTTTGGAAGACTCAACAATCGCTCATCTGGAGTAAGTATGGCATATTGTGGTTGTGAGGTAGCTCCAAAATTTTGAATCTGGAAGCTGGCCCATTTATCTCCTACTGTTTCAATTTGTTTCGTGGAGCCATCGGGCATTGTGATAATTTGTTGCTCTGCTAAGGGAAGTTTAACCCGCTCATCCACATAGAGTGAAACAACTACAAAAGCATTTCGCAAAAGACTATCAACACGAGGATCCGTCCACACTTTCTCTTCCATTCTTCGACAGTTCACACAAGCCCAACCAGTAAAATCAATTAATACCGGTTTATCTTCAGCAGCAGCCAACTCCAAGGCCTTTTGATACTCATTATGTAAAGGCTTGAAAACAGAATGGGACTTACCCTGGCTTTTATATAATGAATAAGTCATGGGTGGAGGAAATCCGCTTATCAACTCCAGCTCCGCATATTTTGTTTTAGTAACACCTGGAATCAAATACAAGGTGAAAGATGCAAATACCAGTAAAAAGAAATAACGAATAACACTCCGTGCACCACCCACCCGTTGCTGACCTATACGTAACAAGCCTGCTAAATATAAAGTGATAAACAAGCCTATGACTACCCAGCTTCCAATAAAGATCTCGCGTTTGAGAAAACCCCATTGTTCTACCAGATCAGCATTGGATAAAAACTTTACAGCCAGACCCAATTCTACAAATCCCAACACAATCTTTACATCGGTCATCCATCCGCCAGAACGAGGGAGAGATTGCAACCAGTTTGGAAATAATGCAAAAAGCCCAAATGGCAATCCTAATGCTAACCCAAATCCGGCAGCTCCTGCTGTAAGTGGCCAGGCTCCTTGCTCAGCAACACCCACTAGCAAGGTTCCCAAAATGGGGCCAGTACATGAAAAGGAAACAATTGCTAAAGTTGAAGCCATAAAAAAGATGCCTCCTATATTTCCTAACCCGGCCTTTGCGTCCATGCGGTTAGCAAGTCCTGCGGGAAGCCCAATTTCAAACAAACCAAAAAAGGAAAGAGCAAATACAACAAAGACAGCAAAAAATAAAAGATTCAGCCAAACATTGGTTGAGATATTATTGAATATTTCTGGACTGATAGCCTTTCCTGCCACATGAAATGGAACGGTCAATAGTACATAGATCAATACTATGAAAGCGCCATAGAGAATTGCATTTATAATACCTTGTTTGCGGTCATTCGATTTTTTTGTAAAAAATGTTACAGTAACAGGCACCATAGGAAAAACACAGGGCGTGAGTAATGCAATCAGTCCCCCCAACACACCGAGTAAAAAAATACTCCATAAACTTTTTTGAGTAGTACCCTGATCACCACATGGAGCAATTGGCGAGGCCAATTGAATGCTGGAGCGACGGATATCCTCCTGGGCTAGTCCACCCTCTAAAGACACTACAAAAACAGATGGCGTAGCAGGATAAATTTCCTGGTCACGACCGTAAGTATAAAGCAAAGTGCCCTGGATCGAAGCAGGTACTACTCCCCTGATATCTATTACTGCGCTCCAAGTAATGGCTCCCTCCTGCCACTCTACCTCCTGCGACAATAATTCACTGTTGACCCGTTGTGATTTCCCCTCCTGTTTCAGCGGTTCCACAAGTTGTATGGCTGAGTCGCCAAACTGAATTTGTGCAGCAGGTTGATCAAATAATAATTGTTGAGGTGTATAAAGTGCCCATCCCTTATTAAGCGTAGTCGTGAAAACTAATCGATACTGTTGTGAACCCACTTTTTCTGCACGTGATTTCCAAACTGGGTTTCCATCAATTTCCGTTTGCCCAAATGCAACAAGAGAAAGGAAATTTAGTAGTAACGAATAAAGCAGGATTTGACGAAGTAGCATCTGTTACTTTAAAGAAATAGTAAAAGGTACCTTTTTAGGAGGAAGACATTTTTCGTCATCACAGGTCTGGTATTCTACGGTACCTGATAAAGCCGTTTTAACCTTTGCCTTTAATTCTACCGTTTGAACAAAAGTGACCTGTCCAGAATACTGGTGTGCAGTTACACCCAGTGTAGCATCCTTATAACGCTCCATTTTACCCACTTCACGAATTTTACCCTTTAATTGCACAAGGGGATTTTGATTCCAAACAAACTCAGTAGGAATTGCAATGGCGTCTGCAGGTTGTTGTTGAGAGTAGAGATGCCAACCAGGTATGATGGTTGCTTTCATTTCTACTTCAAAAGTTTTATCCCCTGTTTTCTTGGCAGTAAATGTCCAACTCACTGGATTAGGTTGTGCCACTACTTGATACTGAAAAAAGAGTGCAACTATTGAGATTATTAATTTCATGTATTACTTTTTACTTGACTAACTCTCCTGCCATTAAAAGTTCTTGAAAAATAGCTCTTCCATCGGTATTACCCAATGCAGCTGAACAAGCTCGTTCAGGATGCGGCATCATTCCAAAAATAGTTCGGGTTTCATTACAAATACCTGCAATATTCAATGTAGATCCGTTAGGATTAGCGGCATCCGTAACAACTCCGTTTTCGGTACAATAAGTGAATATAATTTGATTATTTTCTTGTAGTTGTTGCAATAATTCAGGAGACCCGTGATATCTTCCTTCGCCGTGTGCAATCGGAATTTTATATACCTGACCGGCTGGATCTTTAATGAATGTATTTTGACAAACAAACTGTTGATTGGCATTTCGAAGCAGCGCACCCGGTAACAAATGCGATTCGCACAAGATTTGAAATCCGTTACAAACTCCAAATACTTTTCCTCCTTTTTGCGCAAAGGCTATCACCGATTGCATCATGGGGCTAAAGCGAGCAATGGCCCCACAACGAAGGTAGTCGCCATAGGAAAAACCACCTGGCAGGACAATACAATCGTCTGTAGTAAATGCAGAGAGATCCCGGTCTTTATGCCATAACATGATTACCTCTTGTCCTAAATCGTCTTGTAAGGCATCACGCATATCCGCGTCACAATTAGAACCAGGAAACACAACCACGCCAAACTTCATACTGATAATAATTAGGGTCCAAAGATAACCTTTCCACCTGAGCCAGTGTACTGATTTAGGAGTACAAATAAAAAACTAATCCAGAAAAAGAGCAGCGGGAATATCCGAAAGGAGGTATAATAATAAAAGGACGCATGGTATGCGGACAAGGGTATCAGCAGGATCATCCAACCCGTATAAGGGGCGGTTGAAAACAAGGGCATAAAAAACCCAAACAGCAAAAGCATAAAAAAAACAGTCCACCCGCGACGAACCTGAATTAGCATTTTTCTTACCTGATCCTGTATTTGGTAGAACCCAATCAAAAATGGCAGCAGCAAAATAAATAACAAGCCTCCAAACCACACGGGTGGTACAGTAGTGGGCAATGAGAACGGAATGATAAAATAGTTAGAAAATTGCTCTAGTTGATCGGTCCAAAATAGCCCAATTAGTAAAAAATAAATAGGCGTTAGCAAACCCAGGAATGAAATAAGAACTTCCTGAATTTTTACCGGACGGATGATAAGAAGAGAAAATATAAACCAACCTGCAAGCCAAATGGTGGGGGGATAAATAAAAACACCCAGGCCAATGGCTAACCCGCGGTTGAAAAGTGGCTTGCGAATATCAGCCAGAGAATAACTTTCAAAAAGATGGGCCAAAAGAAATAAAATCAAAAGGTTGATTAGTAAAGGCGCACTCCAAATAGACCAGGTGGGCAATAATGAGGTTCCTAATAAATAAGCCATCCCTGGTAAATCTGTGGGACGGCTTGTCATACGATGCCGATTAAAAAAATAATTGAGATAAATGGCCTGGGCGAATAAAATTAAAAATGTCAGCAAAGAAAAAAGCAGTGGTGCAAGTGAAGTTTGTGCTATAATCCACTGCGTAATTTTCCCAAATAAGATACCTTCATTTTTATCAACTACCGGGAGCGTAGGAGCCAGGAAAAGCGGAAGTTTTACAACCACTGCAAAAATCAGTAAAAGAACAGGGGTGTAAGGACTCTTCTTATAAAATAAAGCAATCAAGAATGCAGGGTTTAATTGTACTCAACTTTTGCAAAACAAATATACCCCCGGTATACTGTTGGGATAATCATAATTCGGGAACTAACCTGTTTTCCTCGCGCAGGCATAAATTGATGTCCATTATCTAAATTTTTCAATGCGGGATTTCTGGCTGCCTGCCCATCTGCGCGAATTACAATATCACTTAAAAGTTTATCCCTTCGCTCTTGCTGATTATATAACACATGTAACTCACCTCCCGTATTCATGAGTTGAAAGGATAACAAATCATCCGTTTCGTCATCAAATTGGGACTTACTAATTACCTGACTCCACTCCAATTGACCAGTTGGGCTGAAAGACTGGAGTAAAACATTATCAGCATGAAAGCGTACGGCTTGCTGATTGCGGGGAACACTTCCCCACCACATCCGATTGGAGTAAGGAGACACATAAAAATTATTCATTCCCCAAAATGGCGAGCCATATAAATAATCCCATCGATTCCAGGTATTAGCCCTTGAAGTAGTATAATAAGATTCGCTGCCAATCAACAACCCCCCATCACGTCTTGAAATAAGATGACGTATGAAGTAGTCATTAAAGGCCGTTTTTGTGGTGGCATTACCTTTTGCCTCTTGCCGCAGTTGGTCTGAAAAAGTATATAACTGCTCCACTTGCGGAGAAGCAGTTGGCTTATGATAAACCAAAAAATAACATCCATCAATACCTGCTCTTCGTTCCCGACTAAAAAGTGAAGTAAGGATATAGCGCTTGTTATAATTATCAATCTTGAGTCGCAGATTATCTAGCCAGTTGCCATCGATAGACAGCGGATACGAAACCAGTGTATCAACACCCGGTTTCAAATAGAGCAGGGCGGCATTTGAGATATTATCATTAAAAGTTCGCTGGAAACGTGTCATTACCAGGGATCCCTCGTTATCCAGCTCAATATCGCCTAGCTGCACATTTCGATCCTCCATGGGAATAAAGTGCTCATACTTTTTTATCAAATCCATTTGCTCATTAAAAAGCAGCGTAGACATTCGATAAAGACCCCGATCCCGTGTATTAATTTTCACCAAGGCAATCTTGCGCTTGTCTTCGCTCCCTGCAACGGCATATAAACGATTGTCAGAAGTAAACCCAATGTGCGTAGTATCGAGCTCTATGAGTTCGCCCATCCGTTTTCCCAGCTTATCCAATTTTGCCGCCACACAGTACACCACATTTTTTCGTTCGTACTGAAAAATCATCCAGCTATGTTCAGGGTAGGCAAAAAAATCAACATTGATTGTTTTATCTGGATTAGGCAGGTAGCCCAGTTCCTCTTTGTTCGTGACCTGCATCTCCTCGTCCATTACAGAGATCCAACTGCGGGCACGATTATTTTTAAATACTAAAAAGTTACCCCCTACCCGACCGATAATCTCAAAATTGAGACGCCTGTTGTCGTCTTTTTCAGGATCGGAATAAATAATGCGCTGTCCGAACGAGTGTTCGTGTAATAGACTTAAGGCTAATACTGCAGCCAGGGCAAATAGTTTTGCTAGTTTTTGCATAGCACCATAAAGTTACCTCGAATTGATTAACATTTTTGCCTATACCTTTGTTGTGTGAAAGTTTCGACCAACAAGGTAACGGGCGCTGGCCTGCTTGTAGCACTGGGTATCATCTTTGGAGACATCGGCACCTCCCCGCTTTACGTTTTTAACGCAATTATTGACAACCGTATTATAACGGAAGAACTTATTTTAGGAACACTCTCCTGTATTATCTGGACGTTAACATTGCAAACTACTTTCAAGTACGTTTTGATGGGCTTGCGGGCCGATAACCGGGGGGAGGGCGGAACTTTTGCCCTTTACGCATTGGTCAGAAGAAGAAGAAAGTGGTTAGTTTTTCCAGCGATGGTGGGTGGAGCCTCTTTGTTAGCGGATGGAATCATTACGCCTCCGATTTCTATCACGTCTGCCATTGAGGGATTAAAAGAACTCCCAGCCTTGGGTATTCGGGAGGGAAGTAACACCGTTGTTATCATTGTAATCTCTATCCTGGCCTTGTTCTTTTTCCTTCAACAATTTGGTACCGCCTCAATTGGACAGTTCTTTGGACCAGTTATGTTTGTTTGGTTTACGATGTTACTGGTTTTAGGCGTAACCCATGTTTTTGATGACCTTTCTATCTTCAGAGCAATCAGCCCCCACTATGCAGTAGAGTTTTTACGAACCTACCCGAATGGGTTCTGGCTACTGGGTGCCGTATTTCTATGTACAACCGGTGCAGAAGCTTTGTACAGTGATTTAGGTCATTGTGGACGAAATAATATTCGGATATCCTGGATCTATGTAAAGATCTGTTTGCTGATAAATTACTTTGGGCAAGGTGCTTCCTTATTGGCACAGCAATACAATTGGAATGGCAAACTCATTAATCTTGTCGATTTGAATGCTCCTATAACAGGAGCCATCAAAACACAGCTTCGTATCAATGCGTTTTACGATCTAATGCCACAATGGTTTATTATTCCTGGCGTAATTGTGGCTACCTCTGCTGCGATCATCGCCAGCCAGGCCATGGTATCCGGTGCTTTCACTTTGATCAGCGAATCCATGCGACTAAACTTATGGCCCAAATTAAAGATTCGATATCCTTCCGAGGAAAAAGGTCAACTCTTTATTCCCACCATTAACTTATTAATGTTTCTGGGTTGTATCGGCGTAGTATTATACTTCCGCAAGTCCTCCAATATGGAGGCCGCTTACGGATTGGCTATCATCGTTACCATGCTCAGCACTACCATTCTTTTTGCCAATTACCTGGTATTACACCGAATCAAATCCTCTTGGATTTATTTATTCCTGGCTGGCTATTTAATAGTAGAGGTATCTTATCTCATTGCTCTACTTGTAAAGTTCATGCATGGAGGCTATATCACCTTGCTCATTGGTGTGATCATCTTTGCGATCATGTATGTATGGTACAGAGCCCGAAAGATCAAAAACCGATATATAGAATTTGTAAGGCTTGATCACTACATCAATAAAATTCAAGAGTTAAGCCGTGATCCATCCGTACCTAAATATGCCACGCACCTGGTATATATGACCAGCGCCAATAATCCAAAAGAGATTGAACATAAGATTATCTACTCGATCCTGAATCGCAAACCCAAACGTGCCGATATTTATTGGTTTGTACATATAGATACGGTGGATGACCCCTATGCCTGTGAGTATAAAGTAACTCATATCATCCCTGACGATATTATCAGAGTAGATTTCAGACTTGGATTTAGGATGGAACCCCGGGTAAATCTGATGTTTAGAAAAGTAGTGGAAGAATTAGTAGCTAATCAGGAAGTGACCATCACCAGTCGATACGAGAGCTTGTCACAAAGTAAAGTGGTAGGTGACTTTCAGTTTATGGTAATGGAAAAATACCTGAGTCAGGATAATGAACTTCCTTTTATTGAGCGAGTGATCATGAAATTTTACTTCTGGCTCAAGGACCACAGCTTATCAGAGGAAAAAGGATTTGGTCTTGACCAAGCCAATGTTACCGTTGAAAAGTTTCCATTGATTGTAGCTCCTGTTACCAATCTTCGTCTCAAACGCGTAGAAAAGTAATTTATGATTCCCACAGTGCTGTGGTATATCCTGGGAGGTATCCTCTTCCTTTCCGTGCTGGCTTATCTACTGCAGGAAAAGTTTATTTTTCGTCCTGAAATACTAAAAGCAGACTTTGCTTTTAAATACCAAATTCCATTCCGAGAATACTTTTTTGACAGCGCGCCAGGCGTCCGAATCAATGCGCTTCACTTTTACCGGGAGAACCCCAAAGGACTGATACTTTATTTCCACGGCAATACACGCAGCATAAAAGGATGGGCACGTTATGCAAAAGATTTTTATCGGTTTGACTACGATGTGGTGTTAGTGGATTACCGGGGCTTTGGAAAAAGCACGGGAAAACGCAATGAAAAAGAGATGCTTAAGGATATGCAATACGTATATGATCAACTATGTAAAAAATATCCAGAAGACCATTTGATAGTATATGGCAGAAGTTTGGGCAGTGGCTTTGCAACAAAAGTTGCCTCAGACAATAACCCTCGTTACCTGATTTTAGATGCCCCTTACTTCAATTTTAAAAAAGTAATTGAACGGTTTTTACCTTTCCTGCCGGTGCGGTTAGTTTTACGCTACCAACTTCGATCCGATAAATGGCTTCCGTTAGTAAAGTGCCACACCTATATCATACATGGGACTAAAGATAAACTTATTCCTATCCGACATAGTATTGCGTTACAGGCACAACATCCCCGTAAAACCACGCTGATAAGAATTGAGGGCGGCGGCCATAATAATTTACCCTCCTTTGACGAGTATCATAATTTTATCCGTGACATCTTAAAATACTAATGCTCAACAACAACTTTTTTCATAAGATTCATGCATGGAGAAAACCAATAGGCTGGCTGTTGCTTCTCTATCTTTTACTAGGATGGATTTTTTATGCCAACCAGGAGCGTTTTATTTTTCGGGCCCGTCTGATCGAAACTGATCAACCTTTACATATTAGTTCTCTCCATGAGGAGATTACCATACCTATTGATCAAACTGATACATTACACCTGATCCGTTTTCAGCCAACACAGCGCTCAACCCGAGGAGTAGTACTATATTTTCATGGTAATCGGGAAAATGTAGAGTGGTATGCCCCACAAGCAGCCTTATTTACAAATGAGGGATACGAAGTAATGATGATGGATTACCCCGGCTATGGAAAAAGCAGAGGAGAAAGATCAGAGCTAAAAATTTATCAATGGGCCAATTGGGTTTACCAGCTAGCGAGAAAAAAATATGTACCGCAACAAATTATTTTATATGGCAAAAGTCTAGGAACTGGAGTAGCAGCGCAACTGGCTTCAAAAAAAGACTGCAGCCAATTAATCTTGGAAACACCCTACACTAATTTTCCGGCTGTATTCTCACATTATTTACCAATCTACCCATTTAAAAATCTACTTCACTACCAATTTCCAACTGAACAATATATTGAACAAGTAAATGCCCCCATTCGAATCTTACATGGTACAAGTGATTTTGTAATTGCGCACCAGCACTCCATCAATTTGACAAAAAAGAAAAAAGCGATACAATTAGTGATTATCAAGGGCGGATCGCACAATAATTTATTTGATTACAAGGAGGCGAGAGCTGCGTTAAAAAAATGGTTAGCGTAATACTACTCTGCAAGTAAAGAGCCCGTAGCATCAACCCGCAAACTATAGGTTGCCCCAACCTTCAAGGCCACATTTTTTTCTGTATGACTCACTGGAAAATCATAACAAACCGGGTAAGTATATTCAGCAACGGCTTCCTGAATAATTTCATAAGCGGATTTTCCAAATGGTCGATCGGTATCCTTGCATTCAGTAAATCCTCCCACTATCAATCCAGCAAGGGCTTGCAGCTTTCCGCTTCGTTTGTATTGATAAAGCATGCGGTCAATATTGTACAATTGCTCTCCCACATCTTCGATAAACAAAATTTTACCCGCTGTATCCAAATCGGAAGACGTCCCTACCAAATGTGCTAATAAAGCTAAATTACCCCCTACGAGGGGTGCCGTAACCGCGCCCGACCGATTAAACGCATGGTCCGGGCCAGAACAAGCCGAGCTAATTCCTTCTAACGCTTCGTGTAAGGATTGGATATATTCGTTTTTCCAACCCTCCCCATTAAAAGCAGTGGCCATGGGTGCATGAAGTGTTACAATTTGATGATGGCGGTGGATATGTGCGTGTAGCACGGTAATATCACTATACCCAATGATCCACTTGGGATATTGAAGAAATTTTGTGAAATCAATCTGCTCAATAATTCGTCCTGTACCATAGCCCCCGCGACCACACAAAATTGCACGAACAGAAGGATCATCAAGCATTCGCTGCAAGTCCACTAATCGCTCCTGATCAGTTCCAGAAAAATAGGTAGAAGAACTGCCTCCAATTGTAGACCCCTGGATAACACGAAATCCCCATTGAGCTAATACAGCCACACAGGTTTGAACGGATGAAGCAGGCAGATAACCAGCCGGACAAACTAATCCAATGGTATCGCCAGGTTTTAAATACGGAGGTGTAATCATGCGAAGTATACCATAAAGGTAACACCTGCATTGTATTTTGGGCAAGCCTCGGTTTCCGGTATTTTTGCACCGCATGTCTATTCCCAAACGATATCTGGTCACCTCTGCCTTACCGTATGCGAACGGCTTGAAGCATATAGGTCACCTAGCCGGTGCTTATATCCCCGCGGATATTTATGTACGTTATTTACGCGCACAAAAAAGAGAGGTGGTATTTGTTTGCGGTAGTGACGAACATGGAACGGCCATCCCCATACAAGCAAAAAAAGAAGGCGCAACTCCACAAGAAATTATTGACAAATATCATCAGGCACTAAAAGAAGATTTTGAAGCTTTATCAGTAAGCTTTGATATTTATCATCGAACCAGCGAGCCCTTACATCACGAAACCGCAGCAGAATTTTTTTCGCACTTGCACAATAAAGGGGCACTACAAACACAGGAAACAGAGCAATATTATGATGAAGCCTCAAAAACTTTCTTAGCAGATCGGTACATAAAAGGCACTTGCCCTCATTGCAAAAGTGATCGAGCGTATGGAGATCAATGTGAAACCTGCGGGCGGACGCTGAGCCCTGATGAATTGATCAACCCGATCAGTGCAATTAGCGGAGAAACTCCAAAAAAGAAAAAAACAACACATTGGTATCTGCCGCTGAATCAACACGAATCATTTTTGAGAGAATGGATTTTAGGCGAACATGGAAAAGATTGGCGCCCCACTGTAGTAGGACAATGTAAAAGCTGGATTGAAGGGGGCTTGCAACCACGTGCTGTAACCAGGGATTTGGATTGGGGCGTAAAACTTCCGGCCTCCATCCAAGGCGGTGCAGGTAAAGTTTTATATGTGTGGTTTGACGCACCCGTTGGATATATCAGCGCAACTAAACAATGGGCACTGGATCATGGTAAAGACTGGAAACCTTATTGGCAGGATAAAGAAACTAAACTGGTTCATTTTATTGGAAAAGATAATATTGTATTCCACTGTATCATTTTTCCAGTAATGCTAAAATTGCATGGGTACATCTTGCCAGATCAAGTGCCTGCTAATGAATTTTTAAATCTCGAAGGCGATAAAATGAGCACCAGTCGTAACTGGAAGCTCGATATGCGTGACTATATTAATGATTTTGTAAAGGCAGAAAATGGAGGAGGTCAATGCGTAGATATGCTTCGGTATTACCTGACTCAAATTGCTCCTGAAACAAAAGACAGTGAGTTCACTTGGAAAGGTTATCAGGACGCTGTAAATAGTGAATTGGTTGCCATCTTTGGAAATTTTGTAAATCGCACCTGGGTATTGATGCACAAATTATGTAATGGAAAGGTGCCATATTTACACACGACACTTTTGGGGGATACTGAAAATGCGCTTATAAAGGATATCCAGGAAGCACCCGAAAGGATCAGTCACTTAATTGAACAATATAAATTCAGGGA
>VFQT010001697.1_pt1 | contig 25424 bp, 17 predicted proteins | sample 3512381 | NCBI WGS metagenome assembly VFQT01 (sample SAMN10412376, study PRJNA504923) | tailings metagenome | isolation source: Relicate 2 Philex TSF3 active mining site | place: Philippines: Tuba, Benguet | collected 2017-08-29
CCACCGCATGCAGGATGCCATCGAAGTGCTCGGTGCCCGGGTTCACAATCTCAAGAACCTGGACATATCCATTCCCAAGAACAAGCTCGTCGTCATCACCGGCATCAGCGGCAGCGGGAAATCATCCCTCGCCTTTGATACGATCTTCGCCGAGGGACAGCGGCGCTACATGGAGACCTTCGGTTCCTATGCCCGCCAGTTCATCGGCGACATGGATCGTCCGGACGTCGATAAGATCTCCGGCCTGTCGCCGGTGATCTCCATCGAACAGAAGACCACCAACCGCAACCCGCGTTCCACCGTGGGTACCATCACAGAAGTGTATGATTTCCTCCGTCTGCTGTTTGCGCGGGCCGGCGAAGCCTATTCTTACGAAACGGGCAAGCGGATGCAGAAATTCAGCGAAGAGGAGATCCTGGAAGATATCCGGCAGAAATTCGGCAACCGGAAGATCGTGCTGCTGGCGCCGCTCGTCCGCGGCCGGAAGGGGCACTACCGCGAGCTGTTCGAGGACATGCGGAAGAAGGGCTATCTGAAAGTGCGGGTGGACGGTGAGATCACCGACCTGGTGCCGAAGATGCAGGTGGATCGTTACAAGATCCACGACATCGAACTGGTCGTGGACAGGCTGCAGGTCACCGATGAGATGCGTGTCAGGCTGAGTCAGAGTCTCCAGAAAGCCATGCAGATCGGGAAGGAACTGGTCTTCGTGATCGATGCGACCAATAATAAAATGGCGCAGTATTCGAAGCAGTTGATGTGTGCGGATACCGGCATTTCCTACGAAGAGCCTTCGCCCAATACCTTTTCATTCAACTCCCCGTATGGTGCCTGCCCCAAATGCAAGGGGCTCGGCCAGGTCTTCCGGGTCGATCCGGAGGCTGTGATCCCCGATCGTACCCTTACCGTCGACCAGGGCGGCATCGCACCATTGGGCGAGGCTCGTGAAGCCCAGATCTATAAGCAGGTGGAGCAATTGGCCAAGCGCAACCGCTTTAGTCTGAAGACACCTATCGAGAAACTCGCTCCGGCACATTTGAACCTGATCCTGTATGGATCCGAAGAGGCCCCCGACGATCCGGAAGCACTCGATGAGATCGACGCCACCATGGCAGACGGCATGTTTGAAGGGGTCATTCGCATGGTCGTTCGCTGGTTCAACGACAGCAGTGATGCCGTTCGCGAATGGGCAGAAAAATACATGCTCCTCAGTACCTGTCCGGAATGCGACGGAAAACGACTGAAGATGGAGAGCCTTTGGTTCAAGATCGGCGGTCGCAACATCGCGGAGCTGGGAGATATGAACCTCGAGCGATTCGCGCATTGGTTCGAAGGCATCGAAGATAAAATGTCCGCCAAGCAGCAGGCCATCGCCCGGGACATCCTCAAGGAGATCCGCGAGCGTACCCGTTTCCTGCTGGATGTCGGCCTGGAATACCTCACCCTGAACCGTCCGACCCGGACCCTCAGCGGAGGAGAATCACAGCGGATCCGCCTGGCGACCCAGATCGGTTCGCTGCTCCGGGGCATCACCTATATCCTTGACGAGCCGTCCATCGGTCTGCACCAGCGCGATAACCACCGGCTGATCCTGGCCCTGCAGAACCTGCGGGACATCGGAAACAGTGTGCTTGTTGTCGAGCACGACAAGGACATCATGCTCGCAGCAGACCACCTGATCGACATCGGACCGCGGGCCGGAAAGCATGGCGGTCAGGTCATGGCCCAGGGTACTCCGGCCGAGGTGCTGCGGTCAGGCACCGAAACGGCAAGCTATCTGAACGGAGAGAAAAAGATCGAAGTACCGAAGGAACGCCGCAAGGGGAACGGGCTGCAATTAGAACTCATCGGTGCGACCGGTAATAATTTGAAGGATGTCACCATCCGGATACCGCTCGGGACCCTGGTGGTCGTATCCGGGGTCAGTGGCAGCGGCAAGTCCACCCTGATCAATGAAACGCTGTATCCCATCCTCAACCAGCATTGCTACAACGCCAAGGCTCAGCCGATGCCTTATCGGCGAATGAAGGGACTGCATCATGTCGATAAGGTCATCGAGATCGACCAGACGCCGATCGGTCGGACACCGCGCAGCAATCCTGCCACCTACTGCGGATTTTTCACCGAGATCCGTCAGCTCTTCGCATCCGTACCCGAAGCCAAGGTCCGCGGATACACCCCGGGTCGTTTTTCCTTCAATGTGAAGGCCGGGCGCTGCGATGTCTGTGAAGGCGGCGGCATGCGGGTCATCGAGATGAATTTCCTGCCGGATGTCTATGTGCCCTGCGAGAAATGCAACGGGCGTCGCTACAACCGGGAGACCCTTGAGATCCGTTACAAAGGCAAATCCATCAGCGATGTGCTGGACATGACGGTGGACGAGGCCGTAGAATTCTTCATGCCGGTCCCCTGGCTGTACCGGAAGATCCGCATGCTCCAGGAGGTTGGACTGGGATACATCACCCTCGGCCAATCGGCCGTGACCCTGAGCGGGGGAGAAGCGCAACGCGTGAAACTCGCGACGGAACTGGGGAAAAAAGATACGGGAAAGACCTTCTACATCCTGGATGAACCCACGACGGGACTGCATTTCCAGGATATCCGGCATCTGCTGGACGTCTTGCAGAAACTGGTGGACCGGGGTAACAGCGTGCTCGTGATCGAGCACAACATGGATGTCATCAAGGTCGCCGATCATCTGATCGACCTGGGACCTGAAGGGGGCGATGGAGGCGGGCAACTGCTCTACGAAGGCCCGCCCGAGGGATTGGTGAAGGTCAAGGCCAGTCATACCGGCCGTTTCCTGAAAGCAGAGCTTTGAGTCAGGATCTGGTCAATACAATGGGTACGGACACCTCATCTTATCGCTGGCCCGCCGCATGGTCTGATTGCGGAGATCGCCCAGCCGCACGCCGATCTTCAGGCTGGAAGAATAGTAGGCGTCGTTCTCTTTGGGGTCGCCCCGCTGCTCCCAGCCCATGAACCCTGAACGGGTATTCGATTGAATGGACAGATTGGAGAGATTGGCCATCTGATGTGCCAGTTGTGCCTGAAAACTGCCAACACCGAAAAAATCCTGGAAGGACTGTTCGGGGATGTAGTTGGTGCTGACGTCATCAATATAATCCGTGAAGGTCAACCGGCTGATGATCTCAAATGAAAGATGAAGGCGTTCGTTCACAAAATACTTGATCCCAAAGCCATAGGGGATATTCAGCTGGGTCAATGCATACTCTTTCCGGTCGCTATGTGTCGGCATGCCCTGGCCTTCGGTCCTGAGCGGCTGCAGATCGACCCATACCTTGTCTCCATTCGTATCTGCGTATTGTGCCTGCGGATTGAACTTGAACGCACCCACCCCCGCCACCACATATGGCCGGATCCTTCCACCTACGTTATCCCAATCATATTCGCGGAACACCGTGGGGTAGAATTCCGCCAACAGGATCAATTCCTGGAGCGGCGACCTGAAATGCAGATTCCGTTCCATGCGTGTCAGCTCATGTCCTCCGGCCGGCCGAATGATGCTGTCAGCACCTTCCAGTCGTCCGATGTTGAGTGCCAGTCTGAAATTGAGGGCGGGATGGGGAGAGAAACCAAGGTATGCACCCTTCATGATGCGGGTCATCTGCAGGTTGTTATCCTTCAGAAAGGGCATGCCATGACCTACATTTCCACCGAGATCACCCAGGAAATTGGATGGCCCGGCGGTGATGCCGGCTTCGAAATGCACTTGCGCTGTGCCGGGTTTGGGGCACAGACACAGCCATAGGACAAAGAGGTATATACATACCCCTGCGCGCGGAATCGCGACAGTTTTCATGGGAAATACGGATTAGGGCTTTGAGTGGTTCGGAAACCCTATAACGTATTCCCTGCGCGGTTTATTATTTGTGATGCGGGATCAGACGCTCAGCAGCATCTTGATATGTGGGATGTCGTCCTCGATGTAGGTTTCGCCCTGCGGAACGAATCCAAAGGAGCCATAGAACGCTTGCAGGTACAGTTGTGCTCCGATGCGTATGTCTTGCTTTCCGAAGAGTTCCCATAGCTGTCGGATGGACACTTCCATCAGTTCCCGGCCGAAGCCCATACGACGAACGGAAGGGGAGGAAACCACCCGTCCGATGGAGGCTTCCGCGTAGGTGATACCCGGTGGAAGGAGTCGGGTATAAGCCACCAGCCGACCCTCGTACCATCCCGTCAGATGCCAGGCATCCTGGTCCTTGTCGTCCATGTCCAGGAACACGCATTGTTGCTCGACAACGAACACCTCAGATCTCAGTTTCAGGATCTCATAAAGCACCGCAGGACTAAGGTCTTCAAATCGGGTGCATGTCCAGCGGACGGTATCCATGTATTGATTGCTTTATATTTATTTTCAGTATCCGTATTTCTCCTTCCATCGATCCCTCAGGAAACGGCGAAGTTCTTCCTCCCTTGCATTCCTGCCTGGTTCGTAGAACTTTCTGCCTGCGATCTGTTCCGGCAGGAATTCCTGCGGTGCGAAGTTTTGTTCGTAGTCGTGCGCATATTTATAATCCCGTCCATAGCCCATGTCCTTCATGAGTTTCGTCGGCGCATTCCGGATATGCATGGGTACGGGCAGGTCTCCGCTGCGTCTGACCTCGGCGAGGGCCATATCGATGCCAAGGTAGGAGGCATTGCTCTTGGGACTGGAAGCCAGGTAAACGGCGCATTGTGCAAGGATGATGCGGGCTTCGGGCCATCCGATGCGGTCGACGGCATCGAAGGCTGCATTGGCCAGTACGAGGGCTGTGGGATTGGCGTTGCCGATGTCTTCGCTCGCCAGTATGACCAGACGGCGGGCGATGAAACGCACTTCCTCTCCGCCTTCGATCATGCGGGCCATCCAGTACAGGGCGCCGTTGGGATCGCTACCGCGGATGGATTTGATGAAGGCAGAGATGATGTCGTAATGCTGTTCTCCTTTCTTATCGTACAAGGCCACCTTGCGTTGTGCCGCCCGCATGACCAGTTCGTCCGTCACAACAGGATGATCCCCTTCAGCAGACAGGATGGCCAGTTCCAGCAGGTTCAGGAGTTTTCGTCCGTCGCCACCGGAGAGCGATAGCAGCGCTTCCGTCTCTTTCAATTCCGGGGCCACTTTTGCCAGCCATTCATCTTTTGCGATGGCCTGGCTGATCAGCCGGAGCAGGTCATCTTTTTCGAGGGATCGCAACACGAATACCTGACAACGGGAGAGCAGGGCGCTATTGACCTCAAAGGATGGGTTTTCGGTCGTGGCTCCGATCAGGGTGACGATGCCTTTTTCGACCGCGCCGAGCAGTGCATCCTGCTGGCCCTTGTTGAACCGATGGATCTCGTCGATAAAGAGCAGGGCTCCTCCGGCTTCACGGGCCGCTTCGATCACTTCGCGGATCTCTTTCACTCCGGCGCTGATGGCGCTGAGGGCGAAGAAGGGCCTGCCGGTTGTGTGGGCAATGATCCCCGCCAGGGTGGTCTTCCCTGTGCCTGATGGCCCCCAGAGGATCATCGATGGAAGGCTTCCCCGCTCGATCGATACCCTCAGGATACTGCCGGTGCCCGTCAGGTGGTCCTGCCCCACCAGGTCATCCAGGTGCAAGGGTCTAACTCTTTCCGCCAGTGGGGCCTGTGTCATGTCACAAAGTTCCTGAAAAATGCCGTAACGGCATCCGGTGTCGGATGGCCGCTGCGACGTTGTTTTATCATACTTTTACCCGACACCCGCATGACGACGGTTTTCTGGATATCTGCCCTCCTGCTGTTGCACACATACTTCGGCTATGGGTTCTCGGCATGGCTGATCCTCCGGCTGCGGAGAACCCCGGCGACCCCATCTGACAAGAACGGACATCTCCCCCGCATTTCTTTCATCATCCCGGCCTGTGATGAGGCAGATATCATCCTCGAAAAATGCCGGAATACTCTTGCACTGGATTATCCCTCGGAACTTCTCGACATCATCGTGGTCACAGATGGTTCCACGGACGGCACGCCTGATATTGCCGCCGGATGCCCGGGGATCAAGGTGCTCCATGCCCCTCATCGCGCAGGTAAAGCCGCTGCAATGAACCGTGCGGTCCATGAGGTTGGAAACGCGGAAGTGCTGGTCTTCAGTGATGCCAACACGTTGTTGTCCCGGGATGCCCTGCTTCTCATGATGCGACATTATGCGGATCCCGCCACGGGCGGGGTTTCCGGTGAGAAGCGGGTGACCAGTCATCCCGGACATCCGGTACATGGCGAAGGCATTTACTGGCGATATGAGTCATTCATGAAGCAGCTGGATGCCTCGTTCTACACCCTGATCGCCGCGGCCGGTGAGTTGTTCAGCATCCGTCGCGAGCTTTGGCAGCCGATCCCGGAAGACACGATCCTGGACGACCTGCATATCAGCCTTTCGGTTTGTCTGCAGGGCTGGCGTTTCGCATATGAGCCGCTGGCGGGGGCTACAGAGCCCCCATCCCCCTCCCTCGCGGATGAGATCGAACGCAAGATCCGGATCGCGGCCGGGGCCTTTCAGATCTTGTTTCGGTTCAGGTCTTTATGCTGGCCCTTCGGTCATGTCCGCCTTTGGTATGTCTATCTTTCTCGCAGGGTGTTTCGCTGGACGTTGGCGCCCCTGTGCCTGCTGTTGCTGCTGATATCGAATAGCTGGATACTGTCGGCTGCGGGTCCGCAATATCCGGGCTATCTGATCACTTTGTATGTACAACTGATGGGATATGCTTGCGCTTTGATCGGCTGGGGACTGATCCGTGCCGGAAGACGGGCGCCCCGGCTGTTACAGGTTTCCTTCTATTTTCTGTTCATGCATCTCTCCATGTACCTTGGATGCTTCCGGTTCATCTCCCGAAAGCAGACAGCGGTATGGCGGAAATCCCCGCGGCGCTGAAATCTTGCAGCGGGGGATTGCAGTTTCAGATCTGCCAACCTATTTTTACTGCCTACACCGACTGTCAGTACTGGCAGACAGTCATTGCCGCTGTATTGAAGCGCGGCTCTCCAATCCTCTGTAATTCCGCATCCGGCCGATTTCCTGTGCAACCATTTTTTTCTGAACCACAAACCCGCGCACATGCGAAAAAAGCTGTTATTCATTTCCGATTGCCTGGATTCCTGCCCTCAATTGATCGAAACCCTACAGGAGCGCTTTGACGTTGAATGGTTCTGTGAAGGAGCCGAGGCGCTGCTGCATTTGAGATCGACGCCTCCTCCCAGCCTGGTCATTGTGGATCCTGAGATCGAAGGATTGGCGGATTGGGAACTGGTGAGGTACCTGCATTCGAGTAAGTCTTGCAGGGGTGTCCCCATGATCGTCATCTCCGAACGACCCTTTGAGGAAAATCGTCATCTCTACTTCCGATATGGAGTCATGGATTATTTTCGGAAGCCTTTCCTGAACGAACAATTGATCGATGCGGTGGAGGGCTTGCTGGTGGCAGATCCGCTGGAACGTATCTTCTGAACCCTGTTCCGATATTCAAGTCAGAAAAGTAAGGTTGTGTTTCAAATAAAGATCCCCCTGCGATCATCGCAGGGGGATCTTCTTATGCCGATCACCATCGGATCACTGTACGAGGATCCTGCGGATGTAATGATCATTGCCATGGGTGATCTTCAGCATATAGACACCCGGAATGGCATCCTTCAACTGGATCTGATCGTTGAACTCTCCGCTGAACCTGTCGTAGGTCTTCTTGAAGACCTGCTGTCCGGTCATGTTCAATACGGCGATATCAAGGTTTTCGCGTCCGTTCACCCGGAACCTGACATTGAACTTTCCGGTGTTGGGGTTCGGTGCAAGTAGCAGACCGATCTTGACCGGATCCACGTTGTTGACGGCCGTGACCACCACGTTCAATTCGCTCGACAAGCCTATGCAGCCAAGATCATCCGTATTGGCGACCCGATACAAGCCGGATACGCTGGCCGTGTGCTGTTGGGTAGTGGCCCCGGAAATATCGGCTCCGTTGAGTTTCCACTGATTGCCGGTGGCGATGGAGCTGGTGAGCAGATTTCCGTTCTGTGCTATGGTGGGCAGTACGTTGTTGGCTGCGGTCACCGGCACGCGGGCCGATGGGCAACCCGTCAGGGTGCTGACCTTCATGTCGTAGAAGAAATAGTAGAAACTATTCGGATCGCTGGGCGCCTGTACACCATTACCTGTGATGGCGAAGGCATCGCTGCTGCCATTGAGCTTGGCGGGATAGGGGTTCTGACCGGCCGGGATGCCATTATTCCTGTAAACGGAAGCACCGTCTAAGCACTGCATGATCAGGATATGGTTGCCAGGCTCCATTACCATCAGATTCAGGTTATACACCAGCCCACGATCATTCACGTTGTTTTCGGTAAGAGATCCGGGTGTGGCAGTGGGGCGGGAATTGGTGACTTTGAAGCTCCTTGATCCCCTGTTGTAGTAATTATAGCCTGTACTGGTCTCGCTCGCCAGGTCAGCATAAATGATGTTCATTGTACCGGGGTAAGCCGTATACATTTTAACGGATTCTATCAGGATGGGTACGGTATTCGAGAATCTGACGAAGTTGCCGGAGAAGGTATTGTACCCTCCGCTGGCGAAGTCCATCTTGCTGGTGGGACCTACGGAACCCCTGATCTCATCGGCGGAGACATAATATTTCTTGTCACCCGTGATATTGGTGGTATTTACGATTCCTCCGCTGGTGGAGGTGGCAAAGGGGCTGCCACCAGAGGCACTGGTGAACCAGGTCAGTTGAGAGCCGGCTGTGGAACTGTTGCCGCGCAGCAGCACTTCTGCACCATTGCAGATGAGGCCCTTCACATCAGACGGAGTGACCCCGACAGAGGAGGTGGTGATGCTGGTCTGGGTGGAGTTGTTGGCGGGCAGCTGGTCGTTGCTTAGACTGAGGGTGGTGGTGAAGGTGTAATTCGCACCACCATCCATGCTGAAAGGGGTCTGAAGGGTGAAATCCGTTTCCGATTGCCCATCCAGTTCGATGCGACAGGTATCTCGCAGGGTGGTCACCAGTGTCGTGCCTTTTCGAACCTCCACCGCCACGGGGATCGATGCTTTGGGGACGGTTCCCAGGTTCCGGATCTTTACCGTCACGTATTTGGAAGAAGTTGCGCACTCACCTGCCTGTGGGTATAGAACCTGACCCGGAGCCACATCATTGGAAGGATTTGAAATGACCACCTGATAATCCTGGGTTTCCCCCCGGGTGTATGTTCCTGTCGCCGTGACACCAGTGGCAGATGAAGTTTCATTGAGGACGACCCTCATCAGCACGCTGGATCCCGGCGTGAGGGTATTGGGAATACTCACATTGCCCGTAAAGTTGCCATTATTGGAGATGGCATTGCTGGTCGCAGCGGTTTCACCTGCATCGTCAAAATCCCCATCGCTGTTGAAGTCAAAAAAGATCTTGGCAAATTTGGTGGCATTGGTGGCGTCGCAGCTGCCCACTTTCAGGAAGAAAGGCGCAGACTGCCCGACTTCTACGCTGCCGATGACCTGGCGATTGTCCGTGTATGTCTTACATCCGGTAACATTTCCCTGGTTGATGCCGCCGAAACTCAGACTATCGATCCGGCTGCCGGCATTGGTGGAGGGCGTAGAGGCACCATAGGCCTTGCCACCTACGCCGGTGGCGATGAGCGAGTAGGTCTGTGTTCCGGTACGGGTCAGGGTTCCCTTGTGACTGACTTCAATGGTATAGGTCTCCCCGATGACGGTCGAATCGATCTCAATGACTTCAACATTGTCTACGTCATTGTCGCCCCTGGTAGCCGGCAGGGCGGGGTTAAGACCATCCAACTTCCAGGGCAGATACTCCCGGGAGCCACGCTTCACGCGGATATCCAGATCATGGATGAGTTTTTTGGTGCGATCGTTCAGCGCATTTCCGGCAGTGACGGGTGCGGGTGGGTCTGTCCAGCAGATCGATACCTTGAGGGGTGACTTACCCGTGGCGACTACATTGAGACTGTATTTAGCTCCGTTGTTGAGTGTCCGCTGTTCGATCACACTTTCCGAACTCCGTTCGATGGCGAGCGCCGCCCTTGTCATATTGGCCAGTCCCCATCCATACATGTAATCCGGACCGGGAGTACCCGTCGCCTCATCTGCCGTGTGAATGATCAATCCTTTGATGGTGGATGACCAGGCAGGCGTTCCTTCAGTTTTGCGCATATAAAGTTCCTGCAACAGAATGGAGGAACCTGATATGGTGGGGGATGACATGGAAGTCCCTGAAAGGGTCGCGTATGCATTATTTGAGCCAACGTAGGTGGACGTAACGCTGCTTCCGTTGGCGACAATATCTGGTTTGATCCGGCCGTCATCAGTAGGCCCAACACTGCTGCTGTTGGCCAGCAGCACATCCGAGGGTTTGGTGTAGCCGTTGGGTATGGGTAGTACGTTACCTACCGTCAGGATGTTCTTGGAATTGCTGTAGGTGGGCAGCAGGTCATATCCATTTTGGCTGCTGATGCCATCGGGGCGGGGGCCCGCGTTCGTCATGGAGCCTGAGGAGCTGTAACGCCAGTAGTTCGTTCCAACAGCGGGGCCTGCCTCATTGCGGTTATTACCGGCCGACTTTACGATCAGATAGCTGGGTGACAAATAAGCCATGGAGTCCCAGAATTGTGTTTCCGTGCTGTAAAATCCAAATTTGTAATCTTCATTTTCTCCCCAACTTCCATAGAATTCCCATCTTGACTGGCTATCATTATACCTCCAGCCGGAGATGGTGCCGTATGAATGGTTAGACACAAGGAGGTTGGGTGCTGCAGAAGCCATTTCTCCCAGGTGGCTGCCAAAGGTGTAAGAGAGGATCCCCGGGATACCGAAGGCCATCCCGCGGGCGAAGGCGCTGACACCGCTCGCGATCATCGTACCGGCCACATGCGTGGCGTGACCGTCATCTGAACCTTGAGTATCCCCGGCCGTGATCCTTCCAACCAATTCCACGTGAGAAGCGTTCACAGCCCCTCCGTCCCAAAGCGCCAGTTTGTTTGTCAAAAGCGGGGTGTTCCCGGTCAGATTCAATCCGGTGCTGCCACCCGTCCAGAGGTTGCTCGTGCCGATGGTGGCTGCAGCATTGACATTGGACAGCGTTTCAAAGTACATTGGGAACCCGAAGGCATCCACCCCCACGAGTTTGGCTACCCTGCCCTCCTTACCGGAGATCTCCAGCGGCCATTGCTTCTGTTTTGCCAGATTCATGGCGATGGCATAGTTCTCCTGATCCTTCTTTTTCTGGATCGAAGCGATCTCCGGCAACCTGGGATCAGCCTTGATCGGCTGAACCTGCGCGAAACCTGTGAGGGGAGCAATAAAAATGGACAGTAAGACCAGTGGGGATCGGAGTTTTCTCAGATTCATCGGTAATGGTGCGTTATTATCGTGTAAATTATTAATTTGTTCCCGATTGATGATGAAATGGACTGAAATGTTGAACGGAGCGGTAAAGAATGGCTTTTTTTTTACACGGTGGCTGACCCTAGGTTGCCTGCTGATCGCCACAGGCTGTGCCAGAGATACAGTTCGTGTCACAGGGGAGGTCCTGCGGATCAGGGGCAATCAGATGCCCTCACCCGACCTTCCGGATCCTGTTTATCCCGGATTCAATACAAAGATCTACTTCTACCAGCCTGTTCTTTCCTCCGGTGCTCGTTTGGCCGGGCAGTCAGGAATGTACCATCGCATAAACGGACAATTGGTGGCAACGGCAGCCTCCAATGATCAGGGAAAATTCAAGATCCGTCTGAAGCCCGGCAGGTATTCCGTTCTCATAGGAAATGACAGTTTATACTATACCAACATACAGGATGGCTCAGGTGTTCTGAATCCGGTAGAGATTCCTGTAGGAAAGTCATTCCATCTGCGTTTACGGGCTGACTGGGATGCCACGTATTGAAAGATCCTGTACCTGATCAAGCATGCCTGAGATGCCTCCATCCGATAAAAAAGTACGCAGAAGACGCTGGTTGCTCCAGGCCGTTGGCGGGCTTCTGCTGACCGGCGCAGGCCTGTCCATGGCCATCGACGCCGGATTTTGCAAATGGAAAGGGGATCCCTGGGTGATGTATGGAACGACGGCACTGATCATTTTTCAATCCGGCCTCTGTCTGATGGCAGACTCTGTCCGATTTCGGCATTGAAACTAAATTTCAGCCCCGCTCGGGCTTGAAGGCTTCGGACCTGATCGGTAACATGTCCGGAAGATCATTTCATTTTTTCGCCGGAAGTCATATTTTTGCACACCCAGGCCAACTTAGCTCAGCTGGTAGAGCATTTCATTCGTAATGAAAGGGTCGTCAGTTCGAATCTGATAGTTGGCTCTTACATCGCCGCAGGTCATCTGACTGCGGCGATCTCTTTTTCCAGGATCATGAATTCCAACGGCCGTAAATGTGGTCCGGATAGCCCGTCTTCCCTGAATTCCCTTCTTTCCCCGGTATCCCTGAAGCCCATTCTGCCATACCAGGCGATCAGCTCGGTGCGCACCGAGATCACCCACATCACGATCTTACGGCGATCTGATTCCAGGGTCCATTTTTCAGCAGCATGCAATAATCTGCCACCCAATCCCTGTCCCTGAAATCCGGGCCTGACGGCAAACATCCCCAGATAGACCGCTGCCGATTGCAACTGCAGATTGACACAGCCAAGGATCTCACCGGAGGCGTCACAGAGCAGCAGGAACCGACTCCCCGGTCTCTCCATGACCGCACGTACATCCGCTTCATCCGTTCTCACATTTCCGCCGATCAGGTCGGCTTCCGTTGTCCATCCCGCACGGGAGGATTCGCCCCTGTAGGCACTGTTCAGCAGCCTGACGATCTCCGGGACGTCTGCTGCATTCCCGGTTCTGATATGAAACACATCTGTCATGTTGTATCCTTTCCATGGCAAGGTACGAAGGGACCGGACAGTTTTTCTCAGGGAAAAACACCTGCAGGTTTTCATGTTGCATCTCAATAATCAGACCACTTCAAGCGTTACAACATTGTCATAAAGCCCGCTTTGATCCGAAGGGCGGATAACTTTATGTTCATCATCCCGTGTATCCGAACCCATGGATGCCCGATATTTTAATGACTCAAACGTAAAGGATCATGGATTTTCTCAAAGACCTCTGGCTCTTCATGAAAGAGCGGAAGAAGTTTTGGTTGGCACCGATCATCATTGTGTTGCTGCTGCTCGGATTGCTGATCGTATTTGGCGGAAGCAGTGCGGTGGCGCCCTTCATCTACACACTGTTCTGATCCTCGCCAACCGAATTGTCCATCGAAGCACCGGCCGCATGTTCATGAAACCCACGGCTGGTGCTTCGATCTGACAAGATGAAACACCCAATCCTGATGAAAACTGTCAAACATATTTTGATCATCCTGCTGATCACATGGGCGCTGGCCGAAGGTGTGGTGCGTATGTTCATCGTCCGGAACGGTCATGCCGAATATTTCGCCGGCAAGGCCTGGAGATACATGCTGCCCGTCCGGTACGACCATTCATCGGCCGATCTCGATCCCCCCACAAACAAGGGCTATCGGGTGTATGACAGCCTGCTCGGCTGGAGCCATGGCTCATGGCAAACGGACGACAGCCTGTATTTTTCTGATGGCCAGGGATTTCGCTGTGGACGGGAACGTTTCCGGCAAAAACAGGCCGGTCCCGATCGGTATGATATTGTGTGTATCGGAAACTCATTTACCCACGGAGATGCCGTGGCCTATGAGGATACCTGGCCCCACCTTCTTGCGGTGCAGACCGGCCGAACCGTCCTCAATATGGGGGTTGGTGGCTATGGCATCGACCAGGCCATTCTCCGGTTCATGCATCGGAGACCTGCCTGCGACACCGTCATCCTCGGGATGGTATCCAATGATCTGGACAGGTCGCTGACTTCTGTGTACAATTACTATCAGGGTGGGATCAAGACCAAACCGAAGTTCCGGTTCCATGATTCGGGATACACCGTCCTCAACCAGCCCTGCCTGACCCCGGCTGAGTTCGTACGCCGACCTGCTTCGCAACAGGCAGTCGAAGTTTACCGGGAGATCGATGGTTACAACGACTATCTCGGTAAGGAGACCAAATGGTGGGCACATCTTCAATCCATGCGTTTGCTGTTCAGCAGCATCGAGCAGATGAAACACCGCAAGCCCTCCGCCTATCTTTCAGATGATGACCGGTTGCGTTATTGCGTTCGCATCCTGGATGTCTTTGGGAAATATTGCAAGGCGGAAGGGATCGTACCCATCGTGCTCCTGATCGATAATGTCAACAGCATCAATGACCGGGAGAAGTCCGGCCAAAATACCTGGAAACTGCTGGCCACCAAACTCGACAGCATCGGACTGAAACATTTGAACGCGCAGGATGAAGCCATGACCATTTACAAGCGAAATGCTGCCGATCTCATTCATACCGTAGAGCGGGTGCATTATTCTCCCGCAGGCCAAAGATTTCTGGCAGATTTCATTCAAAAACGACTCTAACGTATTCAACGCAACGCATGAAAATACTGGTCAAATTTCCTACCAGGGGACGTGTCGACAGCTTCTTCCACGCGCTGGACAAATATTACGAACTCGCACATGATCTCGAACGCATGGAGTTCCACATAACCATCGACAAGGATGATGATTCGATGATGGCTCCCGAAGTCCTCAAACGTCTGGCAGGCTATCAGCATCTGTTTGTATCCTGGGGTCGCAGCCTCAGTAAGATCCACGCCATCAACCGCGACCTCAAGCCGGACGGATGGGACATCGTACTGCTGGCCTCAGATGATATGATCCCGGTCGAACAGGGCTATGACGAGATCATTCGGGAAAAGATGCGGCAACATTTCCCCGATACCGACGGTGTGCTGTGGTTCAACGACGGCAACCGGTCGGACCTGAATACGCTGACCATCATAGGAAAAAAATATTACGACAGGTTCGGGTACCTCTATCATCCCGGGTATCGGTCGCTTTACTGCGACAAAGAATTCACCCTGGTGGGAGAGCGGCTCGGTCGCCAGAAATATTTCGATCAGGTGATCATTCGTCATGAACACCCAGACTACGGCTATGGCGACAAGGACCAGATCCATGACCTGAACAAGATCAATAAGAACAGGGATCTGCGTCTCTTCCTCAAACGCGAGGCGGCCCATTTCGGACTGGGGAACCCGGTCCGGAACTGGCTGGCAGGTTTCAGCTGGGAAGTCAGGCATAACCTTAAATTGATCATGCGGCGATAGCTTTCATCGCCTTTTCTGCCGACCCGGATCCGGCAACATCCCCGATGTTGCCGGATTTTTTATGCCTATCTGATTCATTTACAATCATTTAAAAATTCAATGTCGGTAATTTTTATAATGTGGAAAAAATACACGACATTCGCAATGTGTAAAATTTACACGTAATCGATTGCAACCATCTTGCCATGCGCGTCATCACGTTATTTTTCCTGCTTTTTTGGACGAACTCCATCAAGGCGCAGCTGCTGACCTGGACCCCTGAATTCATCAGAGATACCGGAACGGCCGCCATAGAGATCATTGCCGATGCGGGTCGGGGAAACAAGGGGTTACAGGGTTACTCCAATCTGACGGATGTCTATGTTCACATCGGGGTCATCACCTCGCTCAGCAGTTCTCCGACGGACTGGAAGTATGTCAAATTTTCTTCCTTCACTACGCCAAATGCTGCCGCCCGCTGTACTTCCCTCGGAAGTGATCGCTGGAAGTTCAGCATGACCGGCGGACTTCGTTCCTTCTTCAACATCACCAATGCCGGGGAACGGATCCTCCGCATTGCGATCCTGTTCAGGAATGGAGCAGGCACCCAGGTCTTGCGCAATTCGGACGGATCTGACATGTACCTTCCGGTGTACGATAACGGATATGCCATCCGGATCGATAAGCCACTTCTACAGCCACTCTACATTCCTAAACCGGAACCCCTGAATCCCAGGGTGGGGGACAGTGTTGACCTGCAGGTAAAGGCCAGTAATCCGGGACGCCTTCAGCTGTTTTTGAATGGTACAGCCCTTACACCTTCGACGCCCAACGCCCAATCCCTGTCCGTGAAAGCCCGGATCAATGCCTCCGGCTTGCAGACGGCGGTAGCCGCTGGAGATGATGGGTTTACGACCTTACGCGATACCCTGACCTTCTTTGTTGCTTCTGATGCTCCGGAAGGTCCGGTACCGGCCGGTCTGCGCAACGGCATCAATTACGAGCCCGGGGATACCTCCGTCACCCTTGTCTTTTTCGCACCCGGAAAGTCATCCGTGCATGTCCTCGGGGATTTCAATAACTGGACCCAGCGATCGGATTATCAGATGACCAAGGCACCGGATGGTCGCCACTGGCTCAGGGTCCGCGGGCTGACCCCCGGTGTCGAGTATGGCTATCAGTTCCTGGTGGACGGCACCATCAAGGTGGCAGATTATATGACCGAGAAAGTACTGGATCCCTGGAATGATCCATTTATTCCGGCATCCACTTATCCCGGCCTCAAGCCATATCCAACCGGTAAGACCACCGGCATCGTGTCGGTGTTGCAGACGGCCAGGCCTTCCTATAACTGGAAGACGACCAATTTCAATCGCCCGGACAAGCGAAACCTGGTGATCTATGAACTGTTACTGCGGGATTTCCTGTCCACCCCGAATTGGAAAACCCTGACGGATACACTTTCTTATCTGAAGCGCTTGGGTGTGAACGTCGTACAGCTGATGCCGGTCAATGAATTTGAAGGCAATAACAGCTGGGGGTACAACCCTGCTTTCTATTTCGCCCCGGATAAATATTATGGAACGGAAAATGATTTCCGCCGGTTCATCGATTCCTGTCACGCCTCCGGTATGGCGGTGGTCCTGGATATTGCCCTGAACCATTCCTTCGGAAGCTCGCCCATGGTGCAGTTGTACTGGGATGCCGCGGCCGGAAAACCGGCGGCTGATAATCCCTGGTTCAATCAGGATGCAAAGCACCCTTTCAATGTTGGGCATGATCTCAATCACGAAAGTCAGGCCACCAAGGACTTTACGGACCGGGTCATCGAACACTGGCTGACGAACTATCGGATCGATGGTTTCCGGTGGGACCTGTCGAAAGGCTTTACACAGGTCAACAATCCTACGAATGTCGGGGCCTGGGGCGCTTATGATGCTTCGAGGGTTGCGATATGGAAGCGCATTCAGGATAAGATGCAGGCCGTTTCCTCCGGAAGCTACTGCATCCTGGAGCATTTTGCAGCCAACACGGAGGAGATCGAACTGTCGAATTACGGCATGCTGCTATGGGGCAACATGAATCATAATTTCAATGAAGCGACGATGGGCTTTGTGTCCACATCGAATGTTGATGGAGCGCTGGCCTCTGCCCGTGGCTGGAGCCAGCCGCATTTGATCGCCTACCAGGAGAGCCATGACGAAGAACGGTTGATGTACAAGAACCTGACCTTCGGCAACAATTCAAGTACCAGTCACAATGTCCGCACCTTGCCCGTAGCCCTGGAGCGCAATGCGATGAGTACGGCTTTCTGGGCCATGATGCCGGGGCCCAAGATGCTCTGGCAGTTTGGCGAGCTGGGATATGATTTTTCGATCACCTATTGCCCGGGCAGCAATTCAGTACCGCAGCCTTATCCCGACATGCAGTGCCGCACAGATATGAAGCCCGTGCGCTGGGACTATCGCAGTGATCCGGCCAGGTATAAGCTCTATCAGGTGTATGCCGCCCTCTTTGCCTTGCGAAGGGATCCCCGGTTCCTGTCCACCTTCACGACCAACACGGGCGTGGAACACCGGCTGTCAGGTGCCTACAAGACACTGAAAGTATCCGGGGATTCGCTCCGCGTGGTGGTGATCGGGAATTTTGGGGTCGTGCCAACCGGAGACACGGTGAGATTTCCCCGTGCCGGTACCTGGTACGATTACCTCAACCGCACCACCATCGCCGCAACTGGCCTGCCACAGTCGATCAGTCTGATGCCCGGGGAATACAAGGTCTTCATCGATCGTGAGGTGGGGAATGCGCTGGTGACATCCGACAAGGTGCCTGTCATCCCAACGGCCGTATCCTCCTTGCATGTATTTCCCAATCCGGCTTCCGACAGGCTCCGGATCGAATATGAGTTGTCGGTGACCGGACCAGTTCGGCTGGACCTGATGACCATGGACGGCCGTCATGTCAACACCTTGTTTTCGGGCATGCGGGCGCGCGGGAAACATGCGATGCAGACATCGCTCAGTGGGTTGCGCGCCGGTCATCTTCCTGCGGGGCGATATCTCGTCGTACTGGAAGCCGGGGGCATGCGTCGACAGACATCACTGGTCATTGCACATTAAGAGCATTAAGATTTCTTCATTATAAACCAAAAAAGCAAATATGAAAAGTAAGCGATTGTCCAGGCATCTGGGCTTGCTCGGACTGCTGCTTTTTGCTGTGGTCCAGCTGACGCTTGGCCAGGGCAGGAAACTGACAGGCACCGTCGTCAATACAAGGGACGGCAGCCCCGTGGCCAATGCATCCATTCAATTGAAGGGAAGCGGCAAAGGAGTGACCACCGATGCAGAGGGCCGGTTCTCCCTGGAAGTACCTTCGGACGCCACCCTGATGGTGACATCCGTTGGATTCCGGACAAGGGAGTTCGCGCTCAGCGGACTGGGCACCGGTACACTGACCATCAGTCTGGAAGAGACATCGTCCAGCCTGAACGAGGTGGTCGTGGTGGGTTATGGTACGCAGCGCAAGCGTGACCTGACCGGTGCGATCAGTACCGTTTCCCGGAAGGATTTTGTCAAGGGCGCCCTTCAAACCCCCGAGCAATTGATCGCGGGTAAGGTTGCCGGTGTTCAGATCTCATCAAATGGCGGTGCTCCCGGTGCGGGCAGCCGCATCCGGATCCGGGGTGGCGCATCGCTCAATGCCAGCAATGATCCGCTGATCGTGATCGACGGCGTACCGGTGGACAACGGAGGCGTGGCCGGGTCCACCAATCCGCTCAACCTGATCAACCCCAATGACATCGAGAGTTTCACGGTGCTGAAGGATCCATCAGCCGCAGCCATCTACGGATCGCGTGCGTCCAACGGGGTCATTCTGATCACCACACGCAAAGGCTCGAAAGGCGCGCTGCGCTTCAATTTCGGCGCACAGGCCTTCGTACAGCAGCCGGGAGCGAAGGTGGATGTACTCACGGCCCAGCAGATCCGTGACATCGTCGGAACGAAAGGTGGTGGCAGCACTGATGTCGCCAAACTGGGGTCGGCCAACACCGACTGGCAGGATGAGATCTATCGGACCGCCCTCGGCCAGGACCTGAATTTCGGTGTCGCCGGTGCCGCCATCAAGGGTAAGCTGCCCTTCCGTCTCTCGGCCGGACTGCTGAACCAGGACGGCATTCTGCGGACCGGAAACTTCGGTCGCCAGTCGCTCAGCCTGAACCTGAATCCCCGCCTCTTGAACGATCGTCTGAAGGTGGACCTGAATGTAAAGGCTGCCCGGACCAACAATACATTCGCCGACGAAGGTGCGATCGGCAGTGCCATCTCCTTTGATCCCACGCAGCCGGTACGCGTCAGCAGTCCGCGCTTTGGAGGCTTCTTCACGTACATCGACAACAATGCGTCCGGTGCGCCGCCACAGGCGCTCGGTCCCATCAACCCGATGAGTTTGCTGGAGATGCGCGACGACAAGAGCAGTGTGTTACGCAGCATTGGTAACCTGCAACTCGATTACAGCATTCCTTTCCTGTCAGGGCTTCGGGCGAACCTGAACCTGGGTTACGATGTGCAGCAGGGAAGCGGAACGGTGCTGGTCAGCGACAGTGCCCCGTCCACTTACCGCCGCTGGGCAACCCAGAGCAATCCCTTTAAGGTCAATAACTATGGTGGTGTCAACAATGAATATGAGAGCAACCGCCGGAACCTGTTGATGGATTTCTACCTCAACTATGCAAGGGACCTGGGTTTTGCAAAAAGCCGCATCGATCTGATGGCGGGTACGGGCTACCAGGATTTCCTCTTCACCAATCCCAACTATCCCGATCATCGCTTTGATAAGTCGGTCATCCCGGGCAGCGAGCCGCAGTTCGCCAACAGCGAATCCCAGTACACGCTGATCTCCTATTATGGCCGGATGAACTATTCCATCGCGGATCGTTACGTGCTGACGGCCAGCCTGCGTACGGATGGTTCCAGCCGTTTCAATAAGGACAACCGCTGGGGCGTGTTCCCCTCTGCGGCTTTGGCCTGGAGGCTCAACAACGAAGGGTTCCTGAAGAATTCCAAGGTGGTGAGTGATCTGAAGCTCCGCGTTGGCTGGGGTGTGACGGGTCAGCAAGACGGCATCGACTTCTACGGATATCTGCCTCGTTATTCGCTCAGCAACAATGCTGCGATGTATCAGCTCGGCAATGAGTTCCTCGCCATGCAGCGTCCGAGTGCCTATGATCCGAACCTGAGCTGGGAGACGACCCGTAATATCAACGCGGCCATCGACTTCGGATTCCTGGACAACCGGATCAGCGGTTCTATTGACGTTTTCTCCCGTAAGACAGAGGATCTGCTCAGTGTCGTACCCATTCCGCTCGGTACCAACTTCAGCAACCAGTTGCTGACCAATGTCGGAAACATCGAGAGCAAGGGGGCTGAACTGACCCTGAACCTGACGCCGATCCGCAACAACCGGCTGACCTGGGACCTGGGCTTCAATATGACCTATATCGACGCCAAGATCACCAAGCTCCTCCTCAACCCCGATCCGGCCTTCAAAGGCAATCCGGTAGGAGGCATTGCGGGTGGTACGGGTAACACCATCCAGATCCATTCGGTCGGACATCGTCCTTATACCTTCTTCGTCCGCAAGCAGATCTATGAGGTCGGCGGAGAACCCATTGAAGGATTGTACGAAGACATCAACCGCGACGGCATCATCAACAACAACGACCATTATCGCTATGCCGCACCGGACCCCCGCCTCTTCATGGGCCTGAACAGCTCGGTGAGCTTTGGAAAGTGGAATGCCGGTTTCGTTGGCCGCATGAGCTTCGGTAACTACATCTACAACAACAACGCGAGCAATCGTGGGGTACTGCGTCAGGTGCTCAATCCGCTGGGATGGCTGGGTAACGCCAGTACGAGCTATCTGAAGACGGGCTTCACCAACAATCAGTATTTCAGCGATTACTACGTGGAGAACGCTTCTTTCTTCCGGATGGACAACATCAACGTCGGATACGACGCCGGCGAGGTGATGAAGAATGTCCGGATGCGCCTCACCGCCAACATCCAGAACGCCTTCGTGATCACGAAGTACAGCGGTCTGGACCCCGAAGTGAATGGCGGCATCGACAACCAGATCTATCCCCGTCCGCGGATCTTCGCACTGGGTTTGAATCTTGATTTTTAACATGACAATTCAACGAACCATGACAAGGATATCATTGCATTGTACGATCCTCCTGGCAGCGGCGCTCATGTTCGCGGGCTGTCACAAGGATCTTGACAGATTCCCGCCCAACGATGTGACGGGCGCGCAGCTGTACAATTCAGAGGCCGGCTATAAGCAGGTGCTGGCGAAAGTGTACGGCAGCATGGCCCTGACGGGCAATAACGGTCCTGCGGGCAACGGAGATGTGGCAGGGATCGATGAGGGGACCTCCGATTTTCTGCGTTTATTCTGGAAGGCACAGGAGCTGAGCACGGATGAAGCGGTCGTCGCCTGGAATGACGCCGACATTTGGGAATTCCACAATATGAACTGGAGTGCGAATCACACCTTCCTCACGGGTCTGTATAACCGCTGTTTCTATGTGGTGACGCTCTGTAACGAGTTCATCCGCGAAAGTTCGCCCGAGCAGCTGGCATCCCGTGGCATCACCGGCACGGCTGCCGATAATATCAAAGTAATGCGTGCCGAAGCACGTTTCGTGCGGGCCTTCCAGTATTGGGTGCTGATGGACCTCTACGGAAATCCGGGCTTCACGACCGAAGCTTCCGGCATCGGCGCAGGTCTGCGTCCCGAACAGACGACGGCTGCAAAGTTGTTCACCTACATCGAGTCTGAACTCAATGCGGTGGCTGCCGAACTTCCGGCCCCGAGGGCCAATGCATACGGTCGCGCAGACAAAGGCGCAGCCTGGGCCTTGCTGGCCCGTATGTACCTGAATGCGCAGGCCTACACCGGAACGCCGAAGTGGTCTGAGGCAGTGGCGAATGCGAAAAAGGTCATCGATGGTGGATATGCGCTGCTCTCCGATTACCGCAACCTCATGCTGGCAGACAATCACGTAGGAAATACCGAAGCGATCTGGACGCTCAACTATGACGGCATCAAGACCAAGAACTATGGAGGCACGACCTTCCTCGTGAATGCATCCGTTGGGGGTGATATGGATCAGAACTTCTCCGGATTGTCTGGATGGGGTGGTATCCGCACGACCAAGAATCTTCCGTTGCTGTTCCCTGATTTCACCGGAGCGGCTGATAAGCGTGCTCAGTTCTTCCAGCATAAGCTGGAGATCGACAAGATCAGCGAATTCAAGGACGGTTTCGGCATCACCAAGTTCAGGAACAAGACCAGGACCGGCGGTTTTGGATCGGATCCCGGCCGCACGTTCAGCGACATTGATTTCCCGTTGTTCCGTCTGGCTGAAATGTATCTCATCTATGCCGAAGGTGTGTTGCGCGGAGGTTCCGGTGGCGATCGTCCCACGGCCCTGGGTTACATCAACAAGTTGCGGGAGCGGGCGTATGGAAGCACTGCGGGCAATATCTCGGATGTGACGCTGAATGTGAATTTCATCCTGGATGAGCGTGCACGGGAATTGTACTGGGAAGGGTTCCGTCGGACAGACCTCATCCGTTACGGACGGTTTACCGAAGAGACGTACCTCTGGCCCTGGAAAGGTGGCGTACGGAACGGAACAGGTGTCGGATCCTTCCGTAAGCTCTATCCGATCCCGGCTACGGAGGTTGGATCAAATCCGAACATCAAACAGAACACCGGTTATTAATCAATCAAACATCATTGGACATGAAACGAATCATGACTTCGGTCTCCTGGATGCTGGCGGTGTTTTTCCTCCTGCCGTCCTGCAAGAAAGAGGAGTACCGGATATTCTATATGGGTGGTAAGCAGCCGACGCTGACGGCATCGACCGCTTCCGTCAACCTGCAGCCGCCTCCCGCCGATGAGTCGGTGGAGGCCATCCGTTTTGACTGGACCAATCCGGAATACAAATTCACGACAGGGGTCAATTCCCAGGATGTCAACTATCTGCTGGAGATCGACACGGTTGGCGCGAATTTCGGCAGCAAGAGCCGGTTTTCGACGACGGTCAGCAAGGACCTGACCAAGCGTTACACCGTGGCTGAGCTCAACGCCATTCTCGGCAATACGATGGCACTTCCGTTTGGTCGGCGTTATTCGCTGGAAGCCCGCATCACCAGCAGTGTGGGTGGAAACAATGCGATCCCGCTTACATCCAATAAGATCACGTTCACCGCGACGCCGTATGCACCGCCTCCCAAGGTGGCCCTGCCCGTCACCGGTCGCTTGTTCATCGTCGGTAATGCCACGCCCGGTGGCTGGAACAATCCGGTGCCTCTGCCTTCGCAGGAGTTCACCAAGCGGTCCAACACCTTGTTTGACATCACGATCCCGTTGAGCGGAGCCGGTAATTTCTATCTCTTCCTGCCGGAAAATGGAAGTTGGGGCAGTAAGTATGCCGTGGCGGACAATCAGGCCGCGGGCATCGCCAATGGCGGAGAGTTCAGATTCTACACCAGCGGTGGCCAGGACTTCCCGGCACCATCTGCTGCGGGTAACTATAAGATCACAGTCGATTTCCAGAAGGGGATCTTTACCGTGGTGAAACAATAATCCAATCAAACGAACGCATATGAACATTCGTCGCATTCAGGCCATGCTGGCAGCGATCCTGCTGTTCGGCTTCCTCGCCTGTGAAAAGATCGAGCGACTGCCATTCTACGCAGAGGGCTTCAATCCGGAACTCACGGCTTCCGCGACTTCCCTGGCTCCCGCTCCGGCAGACAGCAACAAGACCGTACTCACGCTGGTATGGGCCAATCCGGAGTATGCCAGTGACAGCAACAGCTTCAAATACATTGTACAGATCGACTCGGCCGGCCGCAACTTCGCAAAGGCGGTATCCTACGAACTGATCGGTAAGCGGACCATGTCGTTCATCGCCAAGGACCTCAATAATCTGATGCTGAACTATGGTTTCCAGTATAACAAGGCCTATGATCTGGATTTCCGGGTCATATCCTCATATGGGAACAACAACGAGCGCAGGATCTCCAACACCCTGCGTATCCGGGCGACGACATATAAGATCCCGCCCCGGGTCACGCTGCCGGCTTCCGGTAAACTGTACATCGTAGGGGATGCCACCCAGGGTGGCTGGACCAATCCGATGCCTGTTCCTTCGCAGGAACTTGCAAGGGTGGATGAAACGACCTTTGGAGGGATCTTCAAGCTCAATGGCGGAAAGCAGTACCTGGTGTTGCCGCTGAACAACGGTGACTGGAGCAATAAGTATTCCGTTGCCAGCAATGCCCTGCCCGGACTCGCAGCGGGTGGCAATTTCGGCTATAACCTTCCGGATAACTTCCCCGGCCCTGCCGCCAGCGGTCTCTACAAACTGATGATGGATTTCCAGGATGGAAAGTTCACCGTCACCCCCTTCACCCAGCAGCATGGACTTCCTTCGGAACTGTTCATCGTAGGGGATGCTACGCCGGGTGGCTGGAACAACCCCGTTCCGGTTCCTGCCCAGCGGTTCACCCGGCTGAATTCCTCCCGTTTCGAGCTGACCATCAACCTGACCGCAGGCAAGAATTATCTCTTCCTGCCGGAAAACGGGAACTGGGGGATGAAATACGGGGCGGTGGATAACCAGGCCCCCGGCATCAAGAACAATGGAGGTCCGATGAAGCCGGAAGGACAGGATATGCCCTCTCCCGATGCCAGCGGTAATTATAAGATCACCGTAGATTTCCTCACCAATACCGACACGCTGGTGAAGCTCTGATCATACTTGGTTCTTCAGTAGTACGGCCGGTACCTGCATCATAAATATGCCAGGTACCGGCCGTTTTCATTCCAACTCTCCAAGAGTTGGGAACTCACCAAGAGTTGGGAACTCTCCGAGAGTTTGGAACTCTCCAAGAGTTGGGAACTCACCAAGAGTTGGGAACTCTCCAAGAGTTGGGAACTCACCAAGAGTTGGGGACTCTCCGAGAGTTGGGAACTCACCAAGAGTTGGGGACTCTCCGAGAGTTGGGGACTCTCCGAGAGTTGGGGACTCACCAAGAGTTGGGAACTCACCAAGAGTTGGGAACTCTCCAAGAGTTGGGAACTCTCCAAGAGTTGGGAACTCTCCAAGAGTTGGGG
>VFQT010001698.1_pt1 | contig 25414 bp, 24 predicted proteins | sample 3512381 | NCBI WGS metagenome assembly VFQT01 (sample SAMN10412376, study PRJNA504923) | tailings metagenome | isolation source: Relicate 2 Philex TSF3 active mining site | place: Philippines: Tuba, Benguet | collected 2017-08-29
TCTTAATTTCTTCTTCATTTGCGTCTTTTGTTATTCCGAGAACGGAGTAATAATTAGTTGATAGAGGCATAATCTTATTTATATATTAAATTTTAAGTCTTAATTTTACGAGTAGCCTTCGGAGCATTCTCGTGATATATATGTATTAAATTATAGACAAACGCTTCTAAATGGATGACCTCTTTATTACCACAATATGATGTCCTATTAAAATAGCAGGCGTAATCGAGTATCCTCTCTTTCTTTTGTTCTGAAATATTCTTATCTTTTGTTATAATATCAATGAAAACATTAATGACTTCATTATATGTAAAATGATAGACGTATAAATCATATAGGGCGTTTCGGATTTCTTCTAAAAATGCGTCCCCGATTCTGGTTTTTGATATTATTTTTAAATATAGGCTCTCAATGAATTTCCGAAAACTATTATCTAATGAATCCAGTGATGAAAGAGAGAAATTATAGAATATTGCAATATTTTTTAGGAAACTATTGAAACTATAATCAAAACAACCGGTTTTTATCTTTTCTATTTCTTCTATATTTGTGTGAAATTCTGGAAATGTATTGAAAAAATCGACGTAAAATTGCTTGGATGGATTCTGAATATGGAATGGGATGATAATATTAAAAAATGATTTTGGGATTTTGTTTGGATTCTGGGAAATACATATAAAATTCGCGCTATCCTCATTCACTTTTATTAGATGAAAGAGTGCCTGAAATGCGATATCACCCAATTTATCAATATTCCAGATGATAATATTTTTTTTGTATCCTGTTGCGATATTATTCATCGAAGATACCTCATTTATATACTCACTGATAATATAGCGGTCATTTATCCCATACTCTGATGGGTTAATTTCGATACAATTCTTTGATAGTTTCACATTGAAACTGACTTTTGTATTTAGTTTATGTTCATAGTTTGATTTAATATTTTTGTCTTCGGGATATAGTAATGAGAATAGTTTGTCAATATATAGCTGAGATAAATATGAATTTTGGGAGTTAATAATAATTGGACTGAATGATTTTGTTTCGAGGTTATTAAATTTTAGGAAGCGCTCAAATTCATTTTTAATGAGAGTGTCATAAAAATATGTTTTTATTTTGTCTGGGATAACGTATTCCATAATTATATTAATGCTGGATATTTCTAAACCATTTTTTTACGTAAAACAGTTTAAAAGAATAACTATTATAGTATATAAAAATGAACTCGTGGATTAAGAAAGAGAATAAAGATAAAGATAGGGAAAAACCAAAGTCAAATTGGAGAAAGCACGATGATGGTGGGCGTAATCGTAATAAGAGCGAATTTACGGAAGTTCGCGCAAAACCGGCTTCTGGCGTTGCGTCAGTGGTTGTTGGTGGGATGAATGTGGAGAAATTCTATGAAGAGATGAAGAAATCATCGTTTTCATGGTTGGAAAATTCTATTATTTAGAACAGTTTATTCGTTTTTCAATTAAAGAAATATTACTATTAATAATTATGTTTGGAACAAGTGCGACTGAAAAAACTATTTCAACAGATGCTTTAAATGGGATGATTTATGTTTCTGATGAGGTTGAATTTGGAACAGTTATATTTTCTACAAAAGATTGGATTCAACCATCGGATGAAAAGGAGATTGTTAGAGCTACATCTTTTATTGCGAATGTAATCACAACTGCTCTTTTAAAATCACAGAAAATTAAGGAGAACAAATTTGATGTTTTAGTTTATTTAGAAAACTTCAAAATAAAACAGATTAATTATCAATTTGTAAAATATTTAGCGGATATTCTTAAACAGCTATTTCCGGAGAAATTAAGAAAGGCCGTATTAATCGACCCACCATCTATATTTATACACAGCTATGAGATAGTAAAGAAGTTTATGGATAAGCCCACACGCGCAAAGATGAGTTTGATATCAACAAAAGAGAATCGTATTTTATATGATGATATTATGGATGATTAAAAATATTATTATATAATATGGAAACTTCAACTAAATTAATAATTGGAATCGTAATATTCGCATTAATTTCAATTATTTCTTGTATTATTTCAGTCGTAGCAATAAGTAAAAGCAATCAAAGTTCAGAAATAACTCAATTAAAAAAAGAGTTCGATGAATTTACAACATCAGTTGAGAAAGTTATTGTTTCACAAGCTCAGTCATTAAATACGGGGACGCGGGGTCTTCAAGGTCCGCGAGGGCCAGCTGGTCCTCAGGGACCCCCCGGAATGAGTTATTCTGCGGGAGGACAATTATTGAATATGGCAACAAAAACAGTTGCTACACCAACTGCTGGTAAGGGGCCACAATCAATTATATATTTGGACAATAAGAATAATTCTCCAATGCAGTATTGGTTTTTAGAAAATAATCCGGATGGAACAGTTAGTGTTAAAAATAAATATTCAAATCGATGCTTAAATACAGATGGAGGAAATAATGTTTTTAGTGATGTTTGTCGGGGAAATAATAATAATCAGAAATTTATTTGGAATTCTCAAATGCAGTTAGTATCCAGTGGCCAAAATGGTAGGTGTATGAGTATCCAAAATTTTACTCGTAATAGTGGAAATTCAACTAATAATTTGGATCCAACAACGGGACAAGCTCTACAAAATACGAATAATGGAAATGTTAATAGAATCGTATTAGATACTTGTTCGGCTTCACTTAATCCAAATCAGACGTGGGTAGTTGGTAATTAGTGGTTTTCGTAAAAAATGAAATATATTATTTCTAATATCTTTTATTATTAAAACCACAATGAAAATCAAAATGAAACCAACTGAGGCAGAAGGTAAAAAGACCTTCGAACAAAATTTGGACGAAATTATTGAAAGGCTGGACGGTCTGAACATGAAGAAGACTTTATTTCCAGAAGAGTATGATGATATTGATTCAGAGTCGGATTGTTCAGATTATGATGAGGCTTTACACGACGGCGAAGCTGAATATCTTTATACTTTATCTGTTATATCATTAGTGAAAAAATCGATTGCTTATTTAAAGCGGACGACAACTCCTTTAACTATAGTTTGTAAGATGAAGATACGTCGCTTCTTTAAGAAATTCTATAATAAGATGCGGATTTACTCGAAGGCGGTGGCATTCGATCCTAACCATCCGGAATACAGTGATTTGAATGAGTCTCAAAGAGGTGTTTTTGTAGAAATTTGTGATTATCATCATCAATTATATACCACACTTTCAACTAAGTATCGAAAGACGAATTTTCTGAAAGCGGAGTTGATTAGTATTTATACGCTTATACAGAAATATTTGACGTCGATTCGGGAGTTTATCGACAACGTGATTGTGTAATGGTAAAAAAATTGAAAATAAAAAGTTTAATATATTATAAAACAAAAGATGTCTTATAATTTCACTGAATTATCTCGGAAACTGACAAAGCAACTCAGCAAGGAGGAGAAAAAAGAATATGGTATATTTCTTACTCCATTGACAACTATTCAAAAAAACATTGAGTTTTTGAGTCCTTATATAAAAGATGGGATGTCCGTATTAGAGCCATCATGTGGGTCATGTCATTTCATATTTTCATTATTGGAAAAATACGACTTGAATATAACTGGTGTTGAATTTAATAAAAAAATATTTGATTCAATCGCGAAATATGAGACCGATAAAGTTCGACTGTATCATCGCGATTTTATAAAATTCGGGGAATTAGATACGTATGACCTGATTATCGGTAATCCTCCATATTTCGTTATGAAAAAGACGGATGTTCCTTCAATATATCACAAGTATTTTGACGGGAGACCGAATATTTTCATTATTTTCATCATAAAATCACTCCATCTGTTAAAAAAAGATGGGATTCTGAGTTTAGTATTACCGAAGAGTTTCTTGAATTGTCTATATTATAACAAGACGCGCAAATACATTATTGAGAACTATAAAATATTAACGATTATTGAATGCTCCGATGAATATCTTGATACGAAACAGGAGACTATTATTTTGGTTGTTCAAAATAAGAAGGATGTTTGTGGAAATACGGGGTATGTGTTGAATTACGAGGGGAACTATATTTTGGGGAATCTGGCGATTATTGATAAATTGCGGGATTTATATGCGGGTTCGACGACGCTTTCTCAAATGGGCTGTCGCGTTTTTGTGGGGACCGTCGTGTGGAACCAGAATAAGTCGATATTGACGAATGACGCGACGAAGACTCGCCTCATATACAGTTCTGATATAAAGGATAATGAGTTAGTATTACAAAAATACGCGAATAAAGAAAAGAAGAATTATATTGATAAGGTGGGCTGTAATGAGCCGGTTTTAGTAATTAATCGAGGATACGGAGTCGGTAATTACAAATTTGATTATTGTTTGATTGAAAGTGGATTCGATTATTTGATAGAGAATCATCTTATTTGTGTAAAATGTGATTTGGATAATGATGGAGCGGTTGCGATGTATAATAGGATTATTAGCTCATTGGAGAATCCGAAGACGATTGAATTTATAAAATTGTATTTTGGAAATAATGCGATAAATACGACTGAACTTGCGCATATTGTTCCTTTTTTTATTTAGAAAATTGTACAAATAATCAGAAAAGATATATGAATGAGGATTTTATTCATATATTTATTTTTATAGATTCAATTTCATTTTGTAAAATAATTTAGATATGGGTCTTTTTGAGGTCTAAACACTTTTTATCTTTTGAAGAGATATTTGAAACGCAGGAAATGCGATTCCATTTCCATTTTTCCATCGCAATAATATATTTATTGTTTTGTTTGTTGTTGTTTTCGCAATATACGATGTTTTCGTTTTTGTATATGATTCTATTTGATAAGGAAAACTTTCTTCAAAATGAAAATCATCATTTTTATACATCATATATATTTTCTTTTCTTGTGTTTTCTTCAAATATTCATTCAGTTTTTCAATATCCAGCTCAGATTCTTCAATAAATTTTTGAATGCTTTCTTTTGATTTTGAATTTAACTCTTGGTAAAAAGAAATATCGTCATTATTTCCTGTATATCGACTGCTATTTTTACAACCTTTATAGTATTTTTCTTGGAATTCTTTCATACATTTTGGGTCAGGAGAATGTATTTTTTGGAGATATTCTTCTTCCGATGGAATTTCCATGTTGAATTTCTTTGATATTGGAATAAGATAATTATTGTAATAATTCGATTCATATGAATTTGTTAAGTATTGACTCGGTTTCATTGGAGAAACAAATTGTGGTATTGAATCTTGCGAAGATGAATTAAACTTGAATTCAATATTGAACTGATGGTTTGTGTTCAACGTAATCTCAAAATCATAATTAGAATTTCGACCGCCTTTATGAATACATTTTACATCGGTTATCTGTTCATCCGGTAGTAATTTTTCCAAATATTTATCAGTCGCTTCTTTTAGTCGCTTCCAACGTGATGAAAATATATAATATTCCGCTGGAATTCTGGAATTGTAAATTGCTCCAATTATGAATTCGCGCATATGATTCATTTCATCATTGCTTCTTCTTACTGATATATCAAATGCCGCAATTGAATCGAATTGTATAGTTAAGTCATTGTATATTATATTTGGTAAATTACATCTTTTTTCTTGTAAAAATGATATTGTATTTCCCATTTCTTTATTCTTGTAATAATTTGAAAAAATAATATTCATTTTTTAACTGAAAATTGTTCGTTTTTATTAAAATATTATAATAATTCATAATTTATGACAACTGTCGCATTAATAACTGGTATAACTGGGCAAGATGGCTCTTATTTAGCAGAATTTTTGCTTGAAAAGAACTACATCGTATGGGGTATTATCCGAAAGAGTTCGAGCATTAACACTCGTAGAATTGATCATCTGTATTCAAATAAGGCTCTTATCCTAAGATACGGTGATTTATCCGATTCCGCAAATATATTACATATTATTTCAGAAATTAAGACCACATATCCAGAAATGAGCCGTCTCGAAATCTATAATTTGGGCGCAATGAGCCACGTGAAAGTCAGTTTCGAAATGCCAGAATACACAGGTAATATTGATGGCCTCGGGGTTTTGAGGATTCTGGAAGCCATTCGCTCCACTGGCCTACAAGAGAAGACCCGCTATTATCAAGCATCTACGAGCGAACTATATGGGAAAGTCCAAGAAACCCCCCAGACGGAGAAGACCCCATTTTATCCGAGGAGTCCCTACGGCGTCGCGAAATTATATGGTTTCTGGATAGTTAAGAATTATCGCGAAAGTTATGGGATGTATGCGACTAATGGAATCCTATTCAACCACGAGAGCCCACGTAGGGGTGAAACTTTCGTAACACGCAAGATTACTCGGGGTCTCGGGATGATTTTACGGGGGGAGCGCGATCGGTTAGTCATGGGGAATCTGGACTCTTTTCGCGACTGGGGACATGCGAAGGATTATGTAAAAGGGATGTGGATGATTTTACAGAATGAGAAGCCGGACGATTATGTTTTGAGCACGAATGAATATCATAGTGTCCGCGAATTCATTGAGCTTTCTTTTGGAATGCGAGGGTTTGATATTAAATGGAGGGGGGCAGGATTGGATGAAGTGGGATATGATGCTAAAACGGGGCGAGAGCTTATTTTTGTAAGTGCGACCTATTTTCGTCCGGCGGAAGTGGATATGTTATTGGGGGATTCCACAAAGGCGCGAACTGAGTTGGGATGGAAGCCGGAATATAGTTTTATTGATTTAGTAAGAGAAATGGTTGATGCTGATTGTCATCAAATTTAATGAAAATGAAATAATATTATATAAATATAAATTATGTGTATATATTTAATTCCACAACATGGGTTGTGTAATAGGTTGAGTTGGGTTTGTGGTTTTTATTCATATTGTCGAGCAATATCTCATCGATGTCCAAATAAAGAGTGTATATGTTATATAAAATGGACTCCTGCCAGAGCTTGTAATGGTCATTTCTTAGAGATTTTTAAGCCATTTAAACATTCAAAATTTGTGAATAATGATAGCGAAGTTCCGAGAGGAGTAAAGAGATATTCGGGCCAACACAGCGTCCCAAATGTTTATTCAAAAATATTAAAAGTTGATATTATAACACCTGAGGTTGAATGTGAGATTTTTGGATTTCTCCGGTTTAATGATGAAATTCGAAAACTAAGTCGAGAATTTATTGATAAATATTTCAATAAGAATAATACGATTGGTCTCCATGTTCGTAGAACGGATCACGTCGGTTTAGCGAAGGGGAAAGGAAATTATACAAATGATGCTTATTTTTTTAAAGTTATTGAAGATGAAATTAAAAAGGATTCTGGCGTTGTATTTTTCTTATCGACCGATAACAGAAATACACAAGATATGTTTTTGAATAGGTATCCTCAAAATGTGGTTGTTTATAAGAAGATTGAAAAATTAGAGAATAGTTTTCGTCATACAACGCTGTTTGATACTGGGATTGATATGAGCCTTTTGACTTATTGTAAGCGTGTGGAGGGGTCTTTTCATTCATCATTCAGTCGTATAGCTGTCCTATTAAATTTGAATAGGCGAAGAGAAATTGAGAAGGCGACCGAAGAATTAAATAAGTATGTTTTCCACAAAAGCCCTTTTTTCTGATTCTTCGAATCAGTAAAAGGGCTTAAACCCCAAAAAAGACCCAGAATCAGACTTTGTTATATAAAGTATGAATCTGTGTCTTTTAGAGTAGTCAGTATAAATGTATTTCAAATATAAAAAATTGATGGTTAAAAACAATAAAAAATAGATAATTTAAAGTTGTAATGACAATATTTTTATATATTACATCCAACAATCAGTTGACACGACTTGTCTATCAAGTCCTTTTTCGTTCAGGAAAATGTATTCCGGAAAAAGGATGGGTTTTTGACAATGGGACTGTCGTCAAAATAAAACGAAATGGTGATGGAAGTATCACTGTTGAAATGATTCATCCAAATCCGGTTTCCAATATAGCTAGGTTTGTGAGTCTGAAAACATTCAATGATTTTTTTCAGGGAGAAGTTGTATTGGATATTCCAATCAATTCCGTGATTTTTTTAGTACGTCATGGACATGCCGGACACAATGAGCCAACTGCTTCAATCGAACAAGCACATGATGCGTCTCTAACAGAGAAAGGAATCGAACAAGCAGTTAACGCTGGACAAGCAATTCGTGCCGATCCAGATGTCGCAAGTGGTGAACACGAACTTTTCATCTACTGTTCTGATTTGGTGCGAACAATGCAAACAGCAAAATTTGTTTCAGACCAATTGCCAGAAGAGATACGACCGAAATTTGTTACGGTTTTGATTCAAGCACGTGAATACAGCCGACCAATTGGTGGAGAACATTACTGGATGGATGATGATTTGCGCATACAAATCGCGATGGACCCATCTCTTCCAATTGAAAAATTGCGTGTTTTGGCTTCTGGAAAAACGGATGATGAAATACGGAGAATGGTGATAGAAAACTGTCCCAAAAACGACCCAATCAGAAAGTGGGACGAATGCATCAAAGAAATCGACGGTTTTCAAATTGACTGGACCAGATACATCGATGTGTTGACAATGGGGACCGCCAAAGGAAAAACGTTTGGACCAATCGCTTCTGAAAAGTCATTTCTTGATGTCATCATTGAAAATGCGAGGCAATATGATTCGACATGTCTTGTCAGAAATGGCTCCGATGCATGTGAAGACTAAAAATATGGTAGTAGTATCACCATTTTATAATTTATAATTATTTGTTGAAAATATTATATTATTTTCAATAAAAATACATTATTATTTAACTGAATTTTATAATTTTTCCAACTCTCGAAGCGTGTCTTCAACAGAATCTACTTTATGACCAATTACCGATGCGTGATGTAAGAGATGATAATCATTACCATCTATTTCATATTTATCACCAAAGTAATGTATTTCATCATAGGAGCACTGAATATAATCAATCACTTGGACCTTATCGAATTCCTTCGGATACAACCCAATTCCGACCATTCCACCCTCCGAAATAACTATATCGTCCAAAATTCCAATTTCCTGCGCGGTTGTTTTAAGAAGTCCAATCAGTTCCTTACGATAATTATGCTGGCGGTCGAGTTCAATGAAGACAGACCGCTCCTCATGCGTCGCAGTCATACCAATTAGTGAAATATATATTATTCCACTTCGCAAATCCACGAAGTTTCCAGTCAGTGTGTAATCGACTTGCGACAAATAATAGAGTGCTTTTTTAATGAGGATATTTATCTTCGTATAGAGTGGGTGTTCTCGAATGTTTTTGAAATGTATGAGTTTTAGTTTTGGACCTTGGTGATAAACGCATCCACATTCAGTCATATAATGGTTCATTTCTAAATCTCCCAATTGGGAAAGCGCTTTATCGAGCTTTCCTCCTCCGACAATTCCGACGTCCCAACCTTCGGCCACTTTCTTCCGGATAGCCGTCTTCATTTCGGACCCGACTGACTTGCTCGATTCCGCGATAGTTCCATCAATATCGAATAGAAGGATTCGCCTCATTTATGTTTTAACTCAACAATTAAATTTCAAAAATCGGACGCATTGGATGTATTTTCAAAAACTATACTTTTTTGAAAATCACGCATATTATCAGTATAATATTTGGTTGTATAAACGGATTTTATTTTTTATAAAAATTGATGGGTAAAAATAATAAAATTTATATGATTTGATACACATCATTTAAGAAATGGATAATCCAGAGAGACGACAACAACTTATTCGTCAGGTACGAAAAAACGGCGCCATGTCGTTATTACTGGGATTTCAACTATTTGTGTATTCTTCCCAGATTGCTGCCCACCGACTTGGACTTTTTGTTCAACAGATGAAAAGCAGAGTCATGTGTCGGCCAGTTTCTAACACACAGTGCGCTCTACCAGAAGCAATGACATGTTCTGTGTCTTTTTATAGCAGGAGCGCATTGCTTACTTGGGGGGGAGGGTTGAAAGTAGATCTTGTTAAAAGGCTACTTTCCTATAAGGGGAAAATGTGTAAGGGCGGATTTAGCCACACAATGCGTGTTGTTTCTCAACTACACAAGTTTCTCAGGCCAACGTGTGTCGCGACTTTGGAAGGACACAGTGGCCCTGTTTCCTGTGTCGCGTTCCATCCCAGCGGAAACTTTCTTGCAACCGGCAGCAAGGACAGTACTGTGAAGTTTTGGGAGATGTTGTCCGGCAATTTTGCGCTCGTCTGCAACTTGTATGGCAAATATAGTTGCATGCACGTTATTTCCTGTGTCGAGTTTGATCACACCGGGGAGTTTATGCTTACCGGAAGCGAGGACCATAATGTCAAATTGTGGAAACCGTCTCCAGACAACTCGTTAGCAACTTGTACGGATACTCTGTTGGGGAGCAGGTCTTCTACGACATCTCAGCTGGGAGGCATTCCTTATAGAAGGAGGATTCAAAAGCTCGTGATCCCGGAGATACAAGCTATGCGAGAAGCTGCCGGTCACGGTGGAGCTGTTACCTCAGCCGCGTTTCATGGGACAAAGCAATTGTTTGTAACTGGCAGCTCGGACAAGACCGTCAGGTTGTGGCAACGGTTGCGCAAGGGCGAGGCAGGGATTTGTGTGACGACTTTGAATGGGCACACCGACGCTGTTCACTCTGTCGCCTTTCATCCAACTGCCCTTCTGCTGGCAAGTGCCAGCGAAGATAGAACCGTCAAGTTGTGGCGGATGTCTTCCGAGAACTTGTCTGCGACTTGTGTGGCAACTTTGAATGGGCACAGTGGCGCTGTTTCCTCTGTCGCGTTTCATCCAACAGCGCCGCTTTTGGCAACCAGCAGCGGGGACGGTACCGCGAAGTTGTGGCGACTGTCTCCCGATAACTCGTCAGCGACTTGTGTTGCGACTCTGAATGGACACAGCGATTATGTTTCCTGTGTCGCGTTTCATCCAACTGCTCCCCTTTTGGCAACCGGCAGCGCGGACGGTACCGCGAAGTTGTGGCGGTTGTCATCCGACAACTCGTCAGCGACTTGTGTGGCGACTCTGGAGGGGCATAGCAGCTGTGTTTCCTCTGTCGCGTTTCATCCAACAGAGCTGCTTTTGGCAACTGTCAGCGACGACTGCACCGCGAAGTTGTGGCGTTAATAGATGATTCCTGTGATCATCAATACTATAAAAGTTCTTATTTTTATAAAATTCATTTTTGATTCCGAATACTTTCGTTAAAATTTATTTTGATCCCAATTATATTACTTTATTCCGCAATAGTTCTTATAATGACACATCTCATTTATGTTTTAACTCAACAATCAAATTTCCAAAATCGGACGCGTTAGATGTATTTGATAAATGCCCACGTGTAGTAAATATATGCTTACTCACATTCTTTTTGAGTTCATTATATGGCTTCGAATAACGACCGGTCCGACTTGAATGAATATTTATAAGCGCATTCCCGTTCGTAGAAATATGACTCCTCAATTTATTCAATATGGCGTGTAATGATGTGTCAAATCCTCCGCTTTTGAAGCAATCAATAATAATTGAATCATACTTTTTCTTATTTTTTGCGATAAAATCTTGGAGACTCGCACAGTGGATTTTTATTTTGATATTGGGATTCATATGTTTTTTTATTGATGGGAAAAAGTATTTTTTGAAGTGGTCGATGACAGTTGGAGATATGTCAACGCAATCAATAACAGTAGGCGTTTCTGGATTCAATCCAGTCATAACGGTTCCTCCTCCGATACCGGCAAGTAATATCCGGTTTGGACGCGTTTTTGATAAAGCGTGATTACATTTTTTCTGGATAATACTATTATATTTGTATATGACTTCTTTTGGATTGTTTTTGTTCATTGATGACTCAAATTTATCATCGAAAAATAGATGGAGCGTATTGACATCTAAAACTGTTCGGACGAGACATCCAATGACACGGTCATAATCTTCTTGTAAGAGCATTTTCTTTTATAGAATATACATAGACGTTTTATTTACTTACTTTGTAAATAAAACTTTTAATATTTTTAATTTTTTTTATTATCCACTACACGATTCACAAATATGAGGTGGCGCAACCTCCTCTTCAAATACTTTCTCTTTCAGTTTCGGGTCAATAGTGAATTGTTGCGCTTGAATCTTGGGGCGACTCCTCACATAATATGACCCCGTTTTTAGACCCCGCTTCCACCCATATATCAGGGCGCTTCCGAGTGTTCCAATCTTAGGTTCCTCAAAAAAGAGGTTCATCGACTGTGTCTGGCAAATAAAAGGGGCGCGGTCCGCGCAAAGGTCAATAATCGTCTTTTGCTTAATCTCCCACACAGTTTTATACATTTCCTTCATCTGCGCAGGGATTCCTCCGATATTGGCGATACTTCCATTCTCCGCGATTATCTTATCCTTCATGTCCTTTGACCACAGTCCGATTTCAAGCAAATCATCGACCAAATTCCGGTTCAGGACCACAAAATCACCAGCTAATGTCCGGCGAGTATATATATTGCTCGTTATTGGCTCAAAACACTCCGTATTTCCCAATATCTGGCTCGTCGAAGCAGTTGGCATGAGGGCGACTAAGAGGCTATTCCGGACCCCATATTTCATAATATCCTCTCTGAGCGCATCCCACTTCTCTTTTCCTAAAAAGAGGCTGGACGCAGGGACGCCGTATTTTTCGTGCTGAAAAATCCCCTCCGATAGCGGGCTCCCCCTGAACCGCTCATATGCTCCAAGACCAGATGCGACTTCTGCGCTCGTAAAATAATCGCCTCCATACTCAAATCGCAGTTCCTTCGCACCTTTTGTGTATTCCAGAAATTCCACTGTCTCCATAACGGCCTTGCGTTCTCGCGCGATGGCACATGACGCCTTCAAGCAATAATACTGCATCGCCTCAAAAACCTCCTTATTCAACACTTTCGCTTCGGCGCTCTCAAAAGAATACCCCATCTTTAAAAGCATCTGCGTGAACCCTTGGACCCCAATCCCCAGAGGACGCATCTTGAAATTGGACCTCTCAGTCTCGGGGACCGGATAATAGTTGATATCGATGACGCGGTTCAAGTTCCGGACCAGTATGTCGCATATTTGCTCCAAGCGCCCGTAATCTATGCGTGGTTTTACATATTCCACAAAATCTGTATACCCCCCTATATAGGTATCCCCAATCAAAATTTGCGGGACCGTATTACAGACGCGGTTATATTTATCTTCGAGGTCCGCATACATCGCATATCTCTCCTTATTATTATCTAAAACAACCTTCTCGTATTTAAGCCCCATCTTCTCAAATAATTGGACGGCCCGAACACAATATTCGCAGTCCGTCTTTGAATACATTGTAATTGCTTGGTCAAATTGGGGGCGAGCCACTAATTCCCCGAGCGATATACTCGCCAAGCAACAACACGCATATTCATTTGCGTCGCTATATTCGACTATTTCCGCACATAAATTACTGCTCTTGATTGTTCCGACGTTGGACTGGTTGCTCATCTTATTAATCTGGTCCTTGAAGAGTATATATGGAGTCCCTGTCTCTATTTGGGAACTCAGAATCTTCTTCCAGACCTTACTTATATCAACTTGGCTAACGAACTTTTTGCTGGCTTCTAATTCGGCGTATTTCGCATCGAAGGCGTCCCCATATAGGTCTATGAGCTCCTTGTTATCATTGGGGTCAAATAGGGACCATAGCACGGGCCGGTCGGGGTTCTTACTCGCTTCCTCGACGCGCCTCATGAAGAGGTCCGGTATCATTAGCGCAAGGAAAAGGTCCCGCGTCCGCATATCCTCGGCCCCATTATTTTTGCGCAACTCTAAAAAATCCATTATGTCGGGGTGGTGAGGTTCCAAATAGACGGCGATGGACCCGTTGCGTTTCCCTGAATTATGGACGAGCCCCAAATCATCGACGACGTAGTTATGATTATCCTCAACGGTTAAATCATATACATCGCCCTCATATGCGCATTTTTCAATATGGTCGATTGGATACCACAAATATTCAGTTCCATTAGGATAACAGACCATATCTCCGACCATCAGCTCAGACACCGAAAAATATTTATACACTGAACCGCGTTTTATATAAACTTGATGCTCCCCCGTTGCGCGAACATGTTTCTTTTTTAGGCTGTTCGATATATGGTATATTTCTTTATTAACTGTATTTTTTATAACATTTAATACTCTTTTATATGTTCCATCGCCTGTCATTACTAAATCACCGACCCGTATTTGACAAATCGGTTTCGTTTTTCCATCAAAAACCTGAATGTTCGTCTCCGGCGCAAAACACTGGTTTATGTATTTGGCCGTCTCATTATAAACGCGCAACATCGGTATAATTCCGTTGCTATAACCGTTCGAGCTATGAATCCGCGCGTTCTTCCCGCGAATATTGTTCATATGAACTCCTAACCCTCCGGCCCACTTGCTTATTTGCGCGCAATCACTGATGTTTTTGTAAATTCCGGCGACGCTATCATCGGTCCCCAGCAAGAAGCAACTCAACAGCTGGGGGTTATTCGTCCCACTATGGAAAAGGGTCGGCGTTGCGTGAATGAAGTTCTTATGACTGAGATAAAGATAACTCTTTAATGCTGTTGCGACGCTGTTCAGATGGAGTCCTAAGCTAACCCGCATAAATAAATACTGGGGTCTTTCCACAATAACCCGATTAACCCGCTGTAAATAACTCTTTTGGAGCGTCTTAAACCCGAAGTAGTCAATTAGATAATCATTTTCGTGTTTTATTGATGAATTGAGGAGCTCCTCATTGCTCAAAACAACATCATATAACGATTTGCTAACTAAATCATTTGAATAGAGTATTTTTACTGATTCTGAAAATGTGGCCGGCGTCGTTTTGTGATTATTGCTTATTATAATGCGTGTGGCGAGCGTCTCATAGTCGGGGTGCTCAGTTAAATGGCTCGTACAAATTTCGGCGGTTAGCTCATCCAGCTCCTCCGTAGAAACTCCGTCGTAAATGCGCGAACAGACCTTTTGTGCGATTAGATTGGAGCTGACATTGAGGCCGTGGCTATTGTTTTTTATACGGCGCTGTACTTTCTCAAAATGGACTTCCTCGCGGTTCCCATCCCTCTTAACTACATAAATTTCTGACATGATTATTATAATATTTTTTGATTGGTATTTTACCGAACACAAACAGTGTGTCTCTTACAGTGATTCTGCGAGGCTCTCAAAGAAAGACGGACTCGGCAATTCGATACCAAAAACCAATTTATTAAATACAGGAGGCATCGGATGTGGATTTTCATCGGCTTCTTCCAATTTCTTTTTTGAAAGCTCAACAATCTCTTTCAGAACAGTGAGCGGTTCCGGAAGAGTCATAAGACATACGAACTCTTCATAAACTGTATCGACAACAGTTGGAGTAGAATTATCACCGTGATGAACATTAACTAATCCAACCAAAATAATCAGATTCTTACACGAATGAATAAGAATATTGAAAAATGGAACGATATATCCATCGTATTTTTTGTTTTTGTAATCTTGGATGTATTGTGTAAAAGCAATATTTATTTGTAAGGCGAATGTATCTTCTCCTTTTGAACTCCAACACATTGACCGAAATCGAGTCCACTCATCTTTCAAAGTATGTAAGATTCGCGGGGATAATTCATCGATTCTTGGAAGAACACACTGTGTCCAAAATTCAAAAAATTGCGATGGAGCAAGATTCTCTCCTGTTTCAATAAGTTTGTTGTATTTTTCAAGAATTATATTCATTGACCAACTACTGAGTGGCCCAATCATATCATCTGGATTAGATATTTTCAAAATATATCCAATCTCAGATGGAGTAATTGGGTATTCACTCAAAATTGTAATGAGCTGTTTCCTAAAATATTCAGTGCTATTATTCTTGAAATCTCTCAATTCGGCGCGACCATTTTCAATGACCTTTTTATTCATATCTCTCAATAAATTAATCTTATCTTGAAGTTTCGCCTTTTCTTTCTCAAAAATATCGCCCTGTTCTTTCATGAAGCGCGAGTGGTCTTCGAGTGAAAATGGAATTTCTTCTGGCTTCGATTCCGTTTTTGTAAGCCGCTTCTCTAACTGTGAAATCTTGCGTTTGAGGTCGGAGGAGTTATCCTTCAACAGCTCCTGTAATCGGGCGATTTCTTCTTTCAATCCCGCATTTTCCACCATCAATTGCGCAAATAAATCGTCAGTCTGTGTTGTTTTTGCGGAAATTGAAACAGTTTGTGTTTGCGTGGCCGATTCAGTGGAATCAGTTGATTGTGTCTGCGTCTGCGTTTGCGTCTCAGAAGACCGCTTCATTTGTCTTTGAGTCCAAATATTGTCTGGTTTTGGTTGGGCAGGAGCAGGTGCTTGTGCTTGAACGCTCATCTTTGAAAGCGCAGTCGCAATTTGTGAGCAAGAATCACCCAAAAATGCTCTATATTCTTCGAACTTTGCTCGAATCGAAGATGAGACCCCTTTGGATGATTTGCTGATAAAACTGACGCGACTTTTATGAGCTTCGAGCTCAAATCCAATGACAGGAACCACCATATATTGAATGAGACTTGGCTCATTGAAGAACTTACGAATCAAATCAATATGCTTGTGGTATTTGATGAGCTTTGGAATTTGCGCTCGAAGATGGAACAGAATTGAATAAAAGAATGATGTAATGAAATCAATATTCTGGCATAATTGATGTCCTGATATCTCATAGCAAATCATAATCAATATAATATTGAATGGCTCTCCTTTCAATAGTTCGTTTTTTATTTCATAAAATACGCGCTTCGTATCAGTTCCAAATGAGATGATAAAACTGGTTGTATGAACCTGTAATATCAGTTCATTTGGGCGCGTATTATGAAGACGAAAACCATTAATTGTTTGTGGCGAACGAGTTGTCATTTTATTTAGTAAAAATAACTTATAAAAATGTTTCAATTTTTATGAAAATATCAAAATGGCCGATGAACAAATGTTTTTCTTTCTTGTTTTCATCTCCAATATTATTTTCTCAATTTTCTTTTTGGATAAATTATAAAATATTTCTATTTTATTTTTGATTGTTGTAAAAAACTTAACAACAATTAATTCTTGTTCCATTGAACCGATCGACTGCATTATCACCGACTATTTTATCATGATTGCATTGTTTAATCATTTCTTGTATCCGATTTACTTCATCACAGTAGTCATTTTTTTCATTACAACAACAAAATCCTAATTCGGGAACGACTCTTTCAAATTCTTCTTGTCCGCGTTTCAATTTCTCCATGTATGCATCATAGTCAGCTTTCGTAAAATCGCGCAAATTAGGTCTAGATAAAAAATTTGGTCTAGGAAGACACTTCATTCTTCGAAAAAATATCTCAAAATCATTAATTAAATGAAACAATTTCTGAAACAATTCGATAGAGACACTTGGTAGGTACAAAAGTAATTTAGCTGTTAGTGGCATAATTGGCATAGTAGAACCACCAATGATAATCTGACAAAATGTATCAAAGAGGCCATTATATACATCCTCACTCAATAAACCATCCTTGAACAAATCATTCATTGTACCAATAAATCCCATAATTTGCATCTCTTTGTATTGATCACAAAATGGACAAAGAGACCCATCGAGACCTCTCGCAGAACAAGGTTGAATATTACGTTTTGGATTCTCTTCCAGAAACTTCCTCCAACATGTACATTCTATTCCACCATTTTCTACTATAAGTAAAACAAGATTTTCAATTGTTGTAAGCTCATCCTGTTCAAGCTTGCAAATTTTACATTTTATGATAGTAGAATTAGGTGGGCGAGAAGTCATAATTCGTTTATACTTATCATGCCCATATCCAAAAAATGATAAACTGATTTGTTTTTCATTATTTGGATATGGCCATAATTTCATATTAAAATTTCGGACGTACACATTGAGTGAAGTACTGATAGATTTTGCGTCATGTCTATTGTACAATTTCATCAATAAATGAATTGCTAAACGAAAATGAACACAATTCTTATGATCTACTTTATTTGTAGAAATAAAATATTGTAGCATTTCATTTGCAATTTCTTGTGAATTCCTTGGATGAAATGAAATATTGTAAATTTCAGAAATAAATAATAACATTAATTTGTCTATCTTTTTCCAAAATTCTGCTTCTGATGCAAACAGCAATTCTGCGCATGCATTCAGAAAATCCATTGACAAAATTCTTTCATCAGACCAACTTAAAATCGGAAGGATTATTCTGGCGATTGTATATAAGTCAGCTATTGAAAGTTGTTCTCCGAGATTATATTTGGCAATTATTTCTGGGATTTTGAGGGACGCATCTCGTTGAGAATTTTTATTTTGTCTTATTATTTCTTCGAGTGATAAAAAATGATTCATTTTTTCAAAGATAAACATAAATAAAATATACCGATTTAGCATCATTTTTTTCTAATAAAATACTATAATGAATATTATTCTTTTTATCATTTTTATAATAGTGATTTTAGCAATTGTTTGCTCGAACAAGGTGTTCGGAGAGAAGTTCCAAATAAATAATACGAGCTGTTTGGGAAATTGTCAGAATGACCCACTTACGCAGGCAAAATGCTGGCAAACGAAGGCGTTCCCTTGTCCAAAAGATAACGGGAGCTTTACTCAATGTACCAACAATTTCAAGCGGGATGTGAATATTGCGGATTGTTTAGAAAGGTCATATTATTATAGTCAGGCTGACGAAAGATTAAGTGAGAAATGCGTTTATGAGAAGACATTTCCATTCGCAGTTAAACCACTTGAATCCACGGAAACACCGAGCATTTTTCCGAGAATAAACGTCTGGCGAAATGATGATATTCCCGTGCTTTTTGTTTAAAAGTTTTAATATAAATATTTTATTATAATAATTATGTCTGATATTGATTGTAAGTGTCCAAAATACGTGGGAGAACCATTCCCATATATAACATATACATGCGAACCATCATCAATTTATATAAATTACATTATGAGCCAACTCCTGATTCGCTCCAATTATTACAACTATTTACAGACCGGTGTCAATCAGGCACCCGACCTCAAAAATAAGTATTCATACATAGTTCCAATCTATACATTCAAATATTATTCAATATTGGACCCACAGATTGTATTGAAAACATACACATACCAGCAATTATTCAATATCTATCTTGTCGCCCAACAATACAAGACTCTCGAAAGCGTCCCATTTGAGGTAAAAGATAGTTGGGATGATGTAGATAAGGAGGTCTATACGAATATATTGATGCTTCCTGTCATTGAGTCTCTCTATCAGGCGATCGCCCTCGCGAACCAATACAGGGCAGAGGGTCGCGATTATAGCTATACGTTCACTATTCCGAGAAATATCATCATGATTGAGCGCGAAGAGATACCGGCGGGGCAAATATACTCGCGATGTTATTCGCGGGATGAGCTGATAACTATTTCGCGGAATGCGCCCGTTTTCGTAAATGCGTATGAGTTTAATGGAATGTTTATCGAATTCGCGCGAAGATAATTTGTTTATTATATTTGATAAAAATTATAAAGTTCTTCCGTAAAACAAATTTACGGAAGAAAATCGGGGCTTCTACATGTTGGACAACTTTTTTGATTTTGAATAACTCGCGGAAAACAACCTAAACAACAGATGTTGTGTTGTGGGCATCTTCCGATAACGTTTGCGGAATTGTCAGACTGACAAAAAACGCATTTGTCGAGTTTCGTTTCAGAAGCTGGAACATTCGCAAAAATTTCTGTGCAGAATGGACTCACCGGCATAACATATCGTTCCAAATATTCAAAGTATGGACTCATTTTTTGGAATGGTATCTGTCGTGTAAAACGATGATAAATATCTCGATTACCGACATGAAGAGTCGCATACAAAAATCGACAATACTGAAATAAATCAATCGCGCAGTGTGAATCATCAATTTTATACAATCTGCGCAGGATTTTCCGGAACAATTTCAAGAAATTGCGGAAATTCTGGCAAATGATTTCTTGATATGTGAATGAAAAACCAGCTCTACCATAATTTCTTGTAAGAAAGTCGGGAATAACCGGTGCTTCTTTCAATTCTGGGATTTTTTCTTGAAATCTATTTTGTCTCATGAAGGCAGTCATTGAAATGATTGAATCCGTGATAAATTTCAGAAAGACTTCCTTCATTTCTACATTCAAAATCGCTTTAATTGCGTCATCTGAATATATTCCAGAAATAATCAATGAAAACAATTTCAGAATTGAATTTGGGTCCGTGATTGAAAACTTGGGGATTCTTGGACTCACATTGGGAAATTGTGAATCAAATTCACAAATAGCCTTAATGTAAGAACACGGAAATTCTCCTCTCAATATTCGGTTCAATAAGTCAACTCCGAGTATGATTTTCGCGATAGAAACAGATTCAGTTTTGATTTCTCCTGAACATGGGTCAATGACACAACCATGAATGGTTGATTTGTGAAACAAATCAGTTTCTCTGGAACCAGTGTCGCAACAAATCTTCATTGAATTCTTTTTGTTCATACAAAGAAACTGTAAATTTCCAGATGAATTCAAAAAAGGAACATAAACTTCTGATGGATTCACAATCGGATGACTATCAAAATCGATACAAACGTGGAAGTTTTCAAGAAGTTGAATGGGTTCCATCATTTCCATAAGATATGTTAGTTTTCCATCTCCCAACATTCATCACAACAATAAATTGGAAATAGAAAATACCAATGTGTCAGCTCTTGTGAAACTGGTAAAAGAGGAGTTTCATCATCACGTTTCCATCTTTCGCCACAAAAGGAACATATCGTTTTTGCGACATGTGGAGGATGTCTTAATCTCATTACAGATGTTCGTGGTAATTTAAGATTTAAAAATAACATTTTGTGAAGTTATATCATAAATAATTGATGAATAATTTATTTCATTTTTTATAATTTTTCAATTTTTAAATCGAAAATCCTATGATAACGCTCGACACATTGGGCATTTTATCTTACCGCTCGCAAGAATTACATCATTCAATAGCCGAACCAAACACTCACAACACACAAAATGCTTGTCATTACAAGGTAATGAATATCCTACCTTATGGTCTAAACAAATCGGACATTCTCCTTGTATAACAGGAATCATTCCATTTGCTTTCATTTCTTCCATTCTTTGAGCAATATACTGTGATTTGATTGAATCGCCAAAGTTGTTGAACATAAATAGTCCAAGAGTATTTCCATGGGATGCTGAATGCTCAAAATAGTTGTATGCTTTCTGAAAATTCTGTTTTATTATAGTATTTCCGTTAAAATAGACTATACCAAGCTGAAAAAGCGCATCTGAATTACACATAGAAGCTGCTAATTCTAAATAATGAAGCATATTCTCATAATTGTGCTTGTCATAATACAACATACCAAGAAGATAATTCGCTCTTGGATAGTTCATTGTGGATGCCAATGTCAGATATTGGAGTGCCTTATTGTAATTGCGCCGGATGTTTCTTATAGGAGATTCTTTTTTCTTTCTTCTGCCATAAAAATATATTTCTCCAATTCGACAAGTCGCATACGGAGATGGTAATAAATGGTATGAAATGAATAGTAAATACAGTTCATATTTGATGTCAGTTTTTGAATATTTCAATGATGTTTTATTCAAAAACTTGACAAGATTCATAATATCTGATTGAGTCAAATATGGAAATTGAGGATGAGCGCGAATTCGAGCGACTGCGTCTAACGGACTCTCTCCTTCTCTTAATGAAAACATGCTTGTAAATATAGATTCCATTTTTAATTGGTAAAAATAAATGGAAATATTTAATCAATTTTTAGGGGCGGGAGGTGGCTCTCCCGCTTTTATTATTGTATTATTGCGCAAATAGAATCGTGTTTTTTTATAAAATTGTTTTGCGTTTATTTGCGCAAATAGAATCGTGGGAGTCTTATAAAATTGTTTTGCGTTTATTTGCGCAAATAGATTCGTGTTTTTTATAAAATTGTTTCGCGTTTATTTGCGAAACTTATTCCAGTGTTTTCCTATTCGTAGATTGAATAGTCCGGTTTCGCGACCCACCAAACATATCCAAATAATAACATCAAATACACAACTGACGTTATCATGAATATAACTTGAAGTGAAGCTATATTTTCCAACAATCCGTACACGATTGATAGGATAAAAAAGAGCAGGATTGTCATTCCTGGACGATGTGATTCAAACAATGGTCTCTCGAACATCTTTATTATATTATAAAATTCAATATTGAATTTACTATCAATTTTTTTCATTTTTCAGTCCGACATATCAGGAGGAGCAGTCGGTGTGAAAAAAGCAAACAGCTCTTTCAAAAATTGAAGAATCTCAATAATTTTCGGAGTCAAATCGCGTCTTTCTTCCAATTTTTGAAGGACTGGTGTTAAAAAACTCATGAAATCCTTGATGAAGCGATTTGCTTGAATTGATATAAGTCTTGAATCACAGCAATCTTTTTCGATAAGTAGTTCTGGAAATCCTTGAAAATTTTTACGGAGCTCTTCAAGAACAACGCCAAGATGAGACCTATAAAAAAAATTGAGTATCTCTTCAACTGATGCGGTTCCTTCAAGAATTGGGAGAACTCCGCATTGTTCGAGTCCTTCTCTTAGATTGCTTGAACCAACATAAGGAAAATGCGTGAATTGAAAAGTCAATTCATGTAAACTTTCATCAGTATTCAATGCATGAAGCAGAACAAAAAGATAAATGTTAAAATGTCCAAATGTTCCATCTGGATGTCGAATGAAGATATTCATGGAACTTCCTGAAATAAAAACAAATAAGTGCTGATGATTTCCAAATGGTATAATTCCTTCTTTAATACAGTCTGGTTTAGAAAATGCCGGCATTCTTTTAAGAGGACCATCATCAAAATCATCGATATTTTCATCATCTTGACTTCCATTATCTGGATACCATGTGCGATCCTCATCTTCAACGTAAATAACTTCTGTTGTTTTAAGTGAAATTAAGCAGAAAATTATTCTAAATTCGTCTCCGACTCCGCAAAATGTACTTACTCCAACCAAACCAAAATTGCGGTCAATGAAATTGACAATCGGAGGATATTGACGGTCGGAAAAAAGATTAATCAAAGCTGAAGAATGAACAGTTAGAATAAGTTTCTCACAAATCAGAAACCAAGAATTCTTCATCAACAGTCTCTGAATGAATGAAAAAAACAATTCTTTTAATACATCGATCCGAACCGGAAGTCTCTTTTCATTCAAACGGAACATTCTCTGAAAAATCGTGAAAACCATTGACATAAAATGATTATAGTTGAAGAAGTTAAAGTATCCAATTTCGCGAAGAGAATTAACAAACATTCTCCACAAAACTGGGATGTGCAACTCGTTCGAAGATATCCGTCTGAATTCTTGAATGAAAGGTATCACATTAAAGTACCCGAGCGCAATGGATTGAGAAATATTATCCATACTCATCGCTGGAAACAGTTTAATTAGTTTTTCTTCAAAGACACAAACTGAAAAATTCAGTTGTGGAATACGATAAAATTCAGAAAACTGTCTTGGAATTTCAGGTATCTGATGAAAACAAATCAAACATATTTTTTTATTCCATGATTCCGAGCGTAATTCAACACAAACTGGAACTCCACTTTTAAAATATTTTGGTATCATTTTAACAATGATATTATTTGGGCATGTCGTCATATTTCTACGATACACAACCATATACTTTTGTCCATCAATATAGACAGTTAACCCAGTTTCGGGGTTGCCTGTACAAGAATCAATTACTCGAACTAATTGAGAACAACTACCTTTATATACATTTTGTAAAAATAGCATTATTATGTTATAAAATTAATATTTGTTTTTACTATCAATTTTTATAAATTATTCAGTTTTATTTGCGCAAGAATCGCTTTCTTCTCCATCTTGTCCATCTTCTTCACATTCTTCATCTTCTTCATCTTGTCCATCTTCTTCTCCATCTTGTCCATCTTCATGACCTTCTTGTCCATCTTCTTCATCTTCATGACCTTCATCTTCTCCTTCTTCTTCATCTCCTTCTTCTCCGCCCATATCCATTCCTCCCATCATTTGACGCATACTATCCATATCCATTCCTCCCATCATCTGTTGCATCATATCCATACCTCCAAATCCAGAAGATGGAGCTTCTGGTTCCTCCGCATCAGAATCCTCCCACTTATCCCAATCAATCTTAATATTATTTTTATAAATTCCTCTTACCCTCGTCAAAAATTCCCATTTTTCATAATCGGCTTTTTGAAGAACAATTGCGATTCGGTTATCGTATTTATTATAGGATACTTTCTCAACCGATTTATCTAAATCAAATTCAATCCGATAATTTTTGGATTGCGATGAGCAACTAAATAGGAAGTGGTTATTTTCGCATGATACGGTTTCATCTTGAATATTTGATAATCGGATGCTTATATCAACTGATTCTGGTGTTTGAGACCATAAAAGTGTAGGTGTGGATGTCATATTTTGTTCTAATAAAATAAATATGGTTTTTTTACGAAGCCGTAAAAACTGATGGTAAAATGAGTCTGATTTTATGATACGTTTAGGGTAAAAATGATAATAAAACACCATTTGAAAAATAGAGTATCAAGTTTTCCAGTTATGGAAACAAATTGGAAAGGTGGAAATAACACAAATGAGAATCTTCGTGATTTTATACAGAAATTGAAAAAAACTCCGCAATATTTGATGACCTTTGATTATGAAACCGGAGAAGTTCAAATCTGGTTTATGTTGAATGATGGCCGAGAATGTAAAGTTTCAATGTACAATACAATTGGCTCTTGCACTATTTATATCGAGCATATTTTATCTGGTCAAATATTGAGTAGCGAGAGGCATATATTTCATCCATTAGGATTTTCACTTTCGGTGAATTCTCTTTTGACACTGGATGACCTTGAAAAACAGATAGCGTTCAGAGACCAAGAGAAGTTGTGCAGAGAGGATCTGAAAAAAGTACATGATGCTGGAAAATGCGGACGTTGTTGGGAAATATGCGAGTATTGTAAATCAGAAGCGAGATGGCATCAGATACTTCACGGTTATGGAACCTGAAAAACCATATCCGATGTAAATCCTCGAATTTTATAAAAATTGAAAATTTAAATCTTTCTCTACTGTATAATACACGTAAACAATGTTGAAAAATAATTCAATTTTATAAAAACTGATGGTAAATTGAGTATTATTTTATTCGTATTTATCTAAGATGTCTACTTTAAGCCAATCACTTTCAGAATTAGGTATTCCAAAGGAATTATTACACCGACCGAAAAGAAAAATGAGACAGAAAAATGTAAAACTATTCTATCCG
>VFQT010001700.1_pt1 | contig 25406 bp, 16 predicted proteins | sample 3512381 | NCBI WGS metagenome assembly VFQT01 (sample SAMN10412376, study PRJNA504923) | tailings metagenome | isolation source: Relicate 2 Philex TSF3 active mining site | place: Philippines: Tuba, Benguet | collected 2017-08-29
GCGACGGCCTGATCGGTCGCGAGGTCCGCGCGCTCGTCGCACCGTGCACTGCTGGATGCGTGCTCAGCCCGCCATCGCGCGGACGGCCGCGAGTGCGCTCTCGACGCTCGTGACCTCGACGTCCGCGGGCCAGGGCACGCGCACCACATCGAAGGCGCGCCGCACATCCATGCCGTCGGGATCGATGCCCACGACGCGGACATCCTTGGCTGTGGTGCGCGCTGACCCCTGGAGCACGCGCAGCAGAAGGGTGGGATCGGCATTGATCGCCTTGCACGCGGCGGGCTCGATCGCCGCAAGCGCGTTGGGAACCACGACTGCCTCGGCATCGACGTAGTAGCCAGCATGTCGGCATGCATCGATCGCCAGGCGCGCCCAGTTCACGTCGGGCGCATCGCCGTGGTAGATCCGCCAGCGGTCGCAGAGTGCGGCCTCCTCGCCACGCTCGACGAAGCGCTCGGGCGTGACCGACAGCTGCATCGAGTCCGGCTCGCCATCGGGCAGCTCGAGCACCACGTCGCCGCTCGCCAGGACCGCCACCATGACCGGCGCCACGATGCGTCCATCCGGCGCGAGCACGATCTTCACCGGACGGCGCTCGCCATCGAAGCAGAGGTGCCCCTCGAGATGGCTTCGCAGCCACAGGTAGGCCTCGTCGGCAATGCCATCGGGATCATCGATCATGCAGCGCACGGTACGCGCCCGCCGGGCTCTGCGTTGAAGGGCGTCGGTGCGGATCGTCGCACCGTGCAAGGACCCGTGAGCATGTGCTTGGTCCGCGCGTGCGGCGGCGGCTGCATGACCGGGCGCGCTACGCTCCGCCCATGACCCTTGTGGCCTGCAGCGTGACCGTCGATCGGCCCGACTTGGTGTCGCCTGCGATCGAACGCGCGCGCCTTGCCAAGGCCGATGGCGCGGATCTGGTCGAGTGGCGCATCGATCTCCTGGCCATGCTGCCCGATGCGGCCGGTGCGATCGCTCGGCTCCTTCGCGACAGCCCCTTGCCGACGATCCTCACCATCCGCAGCGAAGCCGAGGGTGGTGCGTTCGATGGCTCGCCGATCGAGGCCGCGCGCGTGCTGGCCGAGGCGATCGCGGTGGCCACGCCGCCTCGCTTCGTAGATGTGGAGGCATCGCTCCTTCGTGATCGCCGCGCAAGTGATGTGGTGCATGCTGCGCTCGCTGCCGTCGAGGAATCACAGCGACCCTCGCTCGTGGTGAGCTTGCATGATGTCGCCGGCCGTCCCACGGCGCTCTGGACCGAGCTCGAGCGGATGTGGTCGGATCCGGCGTGCCACGTGGCCAAGGTCGCGTGGACCGCGCGCACGGTGCGCGACAACCTCGAGGCGTTCGAGGTGCTCACGAGCCGCCAAGGACCCACGATCGCGCTCTGCATGGGTGAGCAGGGCGTGCTCTCGCGCGTGATGGGTGCGAAGTTCGGCGCGTTCCTCACGTTCGCCCGGCTTGATGACGAGGAAGGCACCGCGCCGGGCCAGCCGACGGTGCGCGAGCTCGTCGAGCGCTATCGCATCAAGGCCATGACGCAGCACACGCGCGTCTACGGCGTGGTGGGTTGGCCGGTCTCGCACAGCCGGGGGCCGATCGTGCACAACGCATGGTTCGGCGGGATGGGCCTTGATGCCCGCTACCTGCCGCTGCCGGTCGGACCGACGTGGGAGTCGTTCAAGGCGAGCCTTGCGGAACTCATCGATCACCCTGCGCTGGGCCTGTCGGGTGCGAGCATGACGCTGCCGCACAAGGAGCACCTGGTGCGCTTCGTGCAGGAACGCGGCGGCGCCCTGGACGAGGCGAGCCTGGCGATCGGTGCGGCGAACACGCTCATCATCGATCCGGAGTCGCGTGCGGTCCGTGCCTGCAACACCGATGCGCTCGCGGGCATCGAGTCGCTGGCCGAGGCGCTCGGCCGGGCAAGCGATGACCTTCGTGGGTTGCGTGTGGCGATCCTCGGAGCCGGAGGCGTGGCCCGTGCCATGGCGTGGGCCTGCGCCAATGCCGGCGCGGACGTGGTCGTCATCAATCGCACGCACGCGCGCGCCGTGGCATTGGCTGCGGCCTTCGATGGTCAGCCCGGTGAGCGCGGACCGATGCGTGTGCAGGCGGGCGATGCGGCCTCCATCGGCTGCGGCTGCTTCCATGCCTTCATCAACGCGACGCCGCTGGGCATGAAGGATGGTCCCGCTCCCGATGAGAGCCCGATCCCCGATGATGTGGCGCTCGATGGTGTCGTCGTCATGGACACCGTCTACGTGCCTGAGCGCACGCCGCTCGTGCAGCAGGCGACCTCGCGCGGGGCGCGTGTGGTCACGGGCACCGGCATGTTCCTGCGCCAGGCCGCCCTGCAATGCGAACTGTGGACGGGCACGCGGCCCTCCGCGATTTCGGTGCAGGATTCCTGAATCGTCGATCGCGACGATTGTGCCGAATTCCTTGCGGTTTCCTTGGTGGGCGTGCGGTGAAACGTACGGTTGTGGTGTTCGATGGCCGAGTCGTGTGGCCTGCGCCAAGGAGGCACACATGACCGGTCACCAGCACATGCCCAGCATCGTCGGAGGGAAGGAAAAGGTCGGAGGGAAGGAAAGGGAGCAGGCGCCTCGTGGGGATCGGGGCAGCCGGGGATGGGGCAAGCTGGCGGCGCTCGTGTTCGCCGTCGCCGTGGTCGGAAGCGCAGCCGAGGCCTTTGCGAAGGCTTCCTGCGAGGAGGGGATTGGGCGCGAGCGCTCGTCGGAGCGCGCTTGCGCCAGGGACCGCGCGTGCCTCGCGCCACGCGGTCCCTGAAGGAACACCCGAACTACGGCGGGGAGACGGCGTGATACGCCTCCCGCGAGCCGCCCTCGGCGGCATGGACGCCCGGCCCGACTTCGGCCCGGGCGTCCAACACGTTTTGCCACGCGTACGATCCTTCCATGCCGCTCCGCTACCGCACTGCCGGCGAGTCCCACGGTCCCGCCCTCATCGCCCTGGTCGAGGGTCTTCCTGCCGGCTTGCGTGTGGACACCGATTGGATCGATGCCGAGCTTGCGCGGCGCCAGGGCGGCTACGGTCGCGGCGCCCGCCAGCGCATCGAGACTGACCGCGTGCGGATCCTCTCGGGCGTCCGGCAGGGGATCACGCTCGGCTCGCCGGTGGCGCTTGAGATCGTCAATGCCGACAGCAGGATCGATGATCCCGTGCGCACGCCGCCGGTCCACCAGCCGCGCCCCGGCCATGCGGACCTGGCTGGCAGCGTGAAGTGGCTCACGAACGATTGCCGCGGCACGCTTGAGCGCGCGAGTGCACGCGAGACGGCGGCGCGCGTGGCGGCCGGTGCGCTCGCGGGCTGCCTGCTGCGCGAGGTCGGCATCGAGGCCTTCGGCTACGTGCTTGGCGCGATCGATGCGTTCGCGAGCGTCGAGGTCGATGCGGCCTCGCTTGCGGCGTTGCGTGCCGCGCGTGATGGTGCCCAGGTCGCCTGTCCGTGCCCCGTGACGGACGCGCGCCTGGTCGAGCACATCCATGCGGCCAAGGTCGCCAAGGACACGGTCGGCGGGCTCTGCCGCGTGCATGTGCTTGGCTGCCCGATCGGCCTGGGCTCATGCGTGGCCGCCGATGAGCGGCTCGATGCCCGCCTTGCGATGGCGGTGATGGGCATTCAGGCCTTCAAGGCCGTCGAGATCGGCCTGGGCCGAGAGTGTGCGATGCGCTTCGGGAGCCAGGTGCACGACCCGATCGCCTTCGATCCATCACGCCGCGGCGAGCCGCATCTGGGCTACCTGCGCCCGACCAATCACGCCGGTGGCCTTGAGGGCGGCATGACCAATGGCATGCCGGTGGTGGTGACCGGCACCATGAAGCCGATCGCCACGCTTCTGCAGGGCCTGCCCAGCGTGGACCTGCGCACGAAGGAAGCCATGCGCAGCCAGTACGAACGCAGCGACATCAGTGCCGTGGCCGCCGCCAGCGTGGTCATGCAGCATGCGGTCGGCTTCGAGGTCGCGCGCGCGTTCCTCGAGAAGTTCGGCGGCGACTCCTGGGACCAGGTGCGCGCCTCCTACGACCGCTTCCTGTCGGCTGCGCGTTCGCTGTGACGCGGCCAGCGGTGCACGCACCGCTATCTTTCCCTGCATGTCCACGATGGCTTCGGATCGGCGCATGGATGGCGTGCACAGCGGACCTGACGGTGCGAGCGCGCGGGAGCGCATCCCGGTGGCGGTCTTCCATCGCCCGGCAGCGGCAAGCGCCGCGGTTGCTGCCGAAATCGCCGCGCTGGTGCGCGCGAAGGCGGCGCGCGGGGAGCGCTGCGTGCTCGGGCTCGCCACCGGCAGCACGCCGGTGAGCGTCTACAACGAGCTCATCCGCCTGCACCGCGAGGAGGGTCTCTCCTTCGCCAACGTGGTCACGTTCAACCTCGACGAGTACTGGCCGATGCAGCCCCACGAGTTGCAGAGCTACCACCGCTTCATGCGGGAGCACCTCTTCGACCACATCGACATCGATCCGGCCAACGTGAACCTGCCGTGCGGGACGGTGCCCGCGAACGCCGTGCACGCGCACTGCGAGGAGTACGAGCGCCGCATCCGCGAGCACGGCGGGATCGACCTGCAGCTCCTGGGGATCGGCCGCACGGGCCACGTCGGCTTCAACGAGCCCGGCTCCGGCCGCATGAGCCGTACGCGACTGATCACGCTCGACCGCGTGACGCGCCAGGATGCCGCAAGCGACTTTTTCGGTGAAGAGCACGTGCCGCTTCGCGCGGTCACCATGGGCATCGCCACGATCCTCGAGGCCAGGCGCATCGTGCTCATGGCGCTTGGCGAGGGCAAGGCACCGATCATCGAACGCTTCGTCGAGGGCGATGTCTCCGACGGCGTGCCGGCGACCTTCGTGCAGGGCCATCCCGATGCGCTCGTGGTGCTCGACCGCGCCGCGGCGGGCCGGCTCACGCGCGAGCGCTGCCCATGGTCGGTGCGAGCCGTTCGATGGGACGAGCCGATGGTGCGCAAGGCCGTGCTCTGGCTCTGCGAGGCGACCGGCAAGCCGATCCTGAAGCTGACCAACGAGGACTACAACGAGCATCATCTTCAGGACCTGCTCGCGATGCATGGCCGCGCCTACGACCTCAACCTGCGCGTTTTCCGTGAGCTGCAGGAGACGATCACCGGCTGGCCCGGCGGCAAGCCGCGCGAGCAGAAGCTCGCGGGCGACATCGATCGCCCGCGCGACCGCGTTTTTCCCAAGCGCGTGGTGCTGTTCAGCCCGCACCCCGATGATGACGTGATCTCGATGGGTGGCACGCTCATCCGCCTGGTGGATCAGGGCCACGAGGTCCACGTCGCCTACCAGACCAGCGGCAACATCGCGGTCTTCGACGCGGATGCCATGCGCTTCCTCGACTTCGCGAGCGAGTTCAACGCTCGCTTCGGCTTCGATGGTGCGAACACCGAGCGGCTTGAGCATGCGCTGGCTGACCGTCTTCGCTCGAAGCGCCCCGGCGAGGTCGATCCGCCGGAAGTCCAGCTGCTCAAGGGCATGATCCGTCGCGGCGAAGCGCGTGCTGCCGGCGTGGCGTGCGGGCTCTCCCATGAGCGACTGCACTTCATGGACCTGCCGTTCTACGAGACCGGCCGCGTGCGCAAGAAGCCGCTGGGCGAAGAGGACATCCGACTCACCGCGGAACTGCTCGATCGGCTGCAGCCGCACCAGGTCTATGCCGCGGGTGACCTGAGCGATCCGCACGGCACGCACCGGGTGTGCCTGGGTGCGGTGCTCCGGGCGCTCCACCGCTTGCGTGACCGCGCCTGGATGGCCGACTGCGAGGTGCTGCTCTACCGCGGTGCCTGGCAGGAGTGGGATCTCGAGGACATCGACATGGCGGTACCCCTGTCGCCTGACGAGGTCATGCGCAAGCGCCAGGCGATCTTCAAGCACCAGTCGCAGAAGGATCGCGCCCCGTTTCCGGGCGCCGATGAGCGCGAGTTCTGGCAGCGGGCGGAGCAGCGCAATGCGGCCACGGCTGCGCGCTACGACGCCCTGGGCCTGCCTGAGTACACGGCCATGGAAGCCTTCCGGATCTGGGACGGATCAATCGACTTCTGAGCCGCTTCCTGCGAGATCTGCGCGTGTTTTTGCCTTTGGACCGCTCTGGCCTTTGACCCGGTGGCACGGCCATAGCACAATGCCCTGACGCTCCGCATGCCGCGGGTCGTGCCATTGGGGACCACCGAATGCTTCGAATGAACAGCCGCTGGGGTGTCATGATGTCCGTGCTCGTGATGGTTGCGGGTCTTACCGTGACCAATGAAGCGAGCGCCCAGCAGGCCACGCGCAAGGCCACGACCCACAAGGGCACCGCCAAGCGCAGCCTGGTCAAGCAGTCGGCACCGGTGCAGACCTCGGATGGTTCCGCCGGTGGAACAAAGCCACTGCCGCCAGTTGAAGCGCCCGACAACACCACGCCCACCTCCGTTCCCAGCAGTGGCAAGGCGCTGCCTGTTCCCAAGGCGCCGGCAGCTCCAGCACCGAAGGCTCCCGCTGCGCCGGTCGCACCAGCGTCGAAGCCCGCGCCGTCGGCACCTGTCGCGCCGGTCACGAAGCCGGCCGCGAGTGGAAGCTCCGCCTCCGGGGCGAGCGGCGCGACGACGGTCGGCGCATCAGCTCCGGGAGCCAAGGATGCACCGACGGCGCCTGCGCCTGCAGCACCCGCTCCGGCAACGCCGCAGCAGCCCGAGGCCAAGGCACCCGAGGTGGTTCCGCCGCCAATCGTGCCCAACGCACCAACGACCCCCGACGCGGGAGATCTCGCCGCGGGCCTTGATGCGAAGGGATCGTCAGCTCCCGCGGCCGGCGGACCTGCAGCCACTCCCGCCAAGCCGCTTGCACCCAAGACGTCGGGTGTCCGTCGCCCGGTGACCGCCAAAACCGTTGGCACCAACCTCGCCGCCGCACCGACCAACACTTCCACGTCCAGTGGCGGCGCGACGAACCGCGTGACTGATCCCGTGGGTGGATCTGCCAGTTCGGGTGGCACGACGTCCGGCGGCACCACGAGCCGAACGCCGGTCGCCAAGCCCAAGCCGGTCGTGACCAGCGGATCGGGCAGCTCGTCGAAGGCCCCGGCATCATCGGACACGACGGGCGTCGCGAGCGGCGCAGCAACCAAGCCTGCGCCGACGGGGACCACGACGACGGCGTCGAAGACCACCGAGCCAGCCGCAGGTGATTCGACGACCAAGCCGGCTGAAGGCGGAACGACTGGCGGCACCACCGTGGCCAGCGGTGGAACCTCGTCCGGCGCGAGCAGCGGCTCGACCGGTGCAACGAGCGGGTCATCAGGCGGGACCACGGCAGCGCCGGCAGAGACGTTTGCCGTTCGTCCGAAGGCGTTGCCGACCGATCCGAAGTCGGCGCGATTCCGCGCGCTGGCGTGGTCGCCTGTTTCGGTGGATGGCGTCGACTTCGTGGCGCCGTTCGTGTGGGCCGGATTGCCGGGCAGCCCGGTCGCCAGCGATCCGGCCGCCATCGCGCAGCAGCTGCTGCAGCGCCCCGAGGGCCAGCGCGTGCTGTGCTTCTGGGATGTTCTCTACGAACTCGCAGATCACCCGCTCGATCGGATCCAGACACCCGATGGCAAGACCACCGAGATCCGCAGCCCATTCATGGACCACGGCATCGAGGCCACGGCCGAGCGTGTGGGCTCGATGCTCGCGGGCATCAAGCGCGCAGGTGCCACGGTCGACGTGCTCGTGCTCGACTACGAGCGCGGGTTCGCGTGGGATCCTCGGTTCGCATCGCTTGACAACGATCCCCGCTGGATCGGCCTTGCGCGCGAGCTCGGCTTCGAGGACCTGCGCGGCATGGATGCGCCGCGCATCGCGCGCTGGAACGAGGTGATGGGGCGCTACTTCGACGATGCGATCGCGCGCAGCACCGACCAGCCGCTGCAATCGGTCTTTCCCGGAGCGCGACTGGCCAATTTCGATTCGTTCGCCAGCACGCCGATGGCGCCGGTCATCGGCGCTGACGGTGCACCGTTCCTGCGCGCCTCGGTGACGGACCGCAACGGCACGCTGGTTGGCCTTGGCTCGCACGACTCATCACCCTTCTTCGGCGTGCTCCTGCCGACGACGGCCCAGCAACGCGTGGATGGCGTGAACCCGATCGGTCAGGACGCGTTCGCGGCCACGCGACTCGAACTGCACCGCTCACGCTCCATGCGCAAGCCCGCCGGTCGTTCACAGATGCCGTGGATCGCGCCCAAGAGCCTTGATGCCGGCGCCTTCGTCGCGCAGGCCGAGCCCGGCACTGCAGCGCCGATGCGCAGCACGCCCTACTGGGATGAGATGGTGCTGCAGCTTGGGCTGCACGGCGCCGACGACTTCCTCTACTGGAATCCTGAAGGGAAGTTGGCACCGCAGACCCCGGTGGCCGCGCTGCCTGAGGACCACCAGGCCCTTGATGGTCTGCTCGAGGAACTCAACCGCAACCTCGGCCAGCAGCCCGGCGACAGCGTGTACCGCGAGCAGCCCGGCTTCGATGACCGCATTCTTGCCACGGGTCGCGATGATGGCGAGTCCATCGTCTGGCGCTTCACGTTCGATCCGGGGATCGACAGCGCGCGCGTGTTCTTCACCGACGGCACATCGGTGGTCGTGAACCGCGAAGCGGATCGCCCCGGTGCCTGGATCGCGCATCCCAAGTCGAAGTCGCTGGTGTTCGATGCCGACAACACGGCGCCGGTCTTCGAGGTCGTCGCAGCGCGCACGACGGACTCGGCGAGTGCGTCGACCAAGTCGCCGGACGGGTCGGCCGCTGGTTCGGGTGATTCGACTGGGGCGAAGGGCGGCGCCGATGCTGGCTCGACCGTTGCGTCGGGCGGCACGAGTGGTTCGTCGGGCGGCACGTCAGGGTCCACCGGATCGACCGGTGACGGAACCACGCTCGCGACGGGCTCGGGCGGATCGACTGGTGATCCGGCGGCATCGACTGGAACCGATGGTTCATCGTCGGCAGGTTCGGCTGGCGGCCCCCAGGCGTCGGCTCGCGCGGTGCTGATCGCCCAGCTCACGTCCGAGACGCGCCAGCGCGCCGGAGAGGCGATGGCCACCATCTTCACGAGCCGTCGCACGTCGGATTGGACCGGTGGGCTCTCGTATCGACGCGATCGTTGGGCGGCCATGCTGAGCCAGGCCGGTTCCTCCGGCTCCCTGTCGTCCTACCTCGCGGAGGTGAACGGCCAAGGCGCTGCCGCTGCGCAGCTCGATCCGGCCCTCTACATCCGACCGCAGACCCTCGCCGAGATCCACCCGCAATTGCTTGATGCCCGTGCCGCCGGCGCTGGGCAGAATCAGTTGGCGTGCGCGCTTGCCTACGCGGATGTCAATCAATCGGCCCTGCTGCAGCAGCGTGGTGTGGTGCTGGCGATCGCGGCGGCACAGACGGGCGATCCGGCCCTGGTGGCTCGAGCCAACGACATGCTGCGTGCCTTCGTCGCGCACAATCCGCTCCAGCGGCCCGGCACCACCCTCACGTCCTCGGCGATGGTCATGCCCGAGGGCGGCGACGGCGTCTGGCTCGCCACGGCGTGGGGCATCGACGGCATCGTCGGCATGATGTCGGCGCTTGGCGACCGGGTCCCCGAGGACCTGCGAGCAGATCTCGAAGTGCTGCTGCGCCGAGAAGTGCGCAACATCTGCACGGACTGGGCCGACCAACGGCCGTGGTACGTGCGTGTGCGGGCCTTCAACAGCAACCAGTGGATGGAGCCAGCGGTGGCGCTCATCCGCGCCTGCCTGTTCCTGGGCGATCCGGAGCTCCTGCCGGCCTACAACCTCGGCGTCGAGAGCCTTGCGGCATCGCTTGCCGTCCATGGTTCCGATGGCGCGTACCTCGAGGGCTTCTCGTACGCCGCTCAGTCGCTCGGCACGGTCTTCGACATCGTCGATGACATGCGCGTGATCGGGGACCAGCGCTGCGCCGACTTCGGCTTCACGTCCAACAACTGGCGATGGCTCATGCACACCGTCATGCCAGGTGGCTATGTCGTGAACTGCTACGACAGCGGCCGATCGGTGCTTCCTGACTGGGGCCGCGCCGCGCCCATGCCGCACTTCGGCATCGTGGCCACCGGTTCGGAGCCTGAGGCGCTGCAGAACATGGCTTGGATGTTCCCGCAGGGCCGCGGCGACCTTCCTGGCCTGCGCTACGCAACGGCCATCGCTGGCTTGGGCGGACAGGCATCGATGACCTTGCCGACGTTTGCCTACTTCCCGTCGCAACAGGTCGCGACGTGGCGGAGCGCATGGGAACGGCCGGCTGAAACGAGCCGAGCGTTCGGCGTGTGGGTTCGCGGCGGCGCGTTGCTCGATGGGCACGCGCACCGAGATCAGGGCCAGGTCTCGGTCTATGCCGGCGAACGACCGATTCTCATCGATTGCGGCAGCGACTACTCGCTTCCCACTCAGGAGTCCATGCTTGCCGCCGCCGCTGGCCACGGGATCATGCAGGTCGGGGCCCTGTCGCCGCGTCACAAGGCGATTGCCGCGCCGATGGTGGTGAGCCGGTTGGATGAGCAAGCCGGATCCGTGCTGGTGGACTCGACCGCGGCGTACGCGGGTGTCGTGTCGTGCGTGCGCACCGTCCAATGGGACGTCAGCGGCCGCGTGAACTTCGGCGACACCGTGGCGTTCCGCGATCAGGTACCGGCCGGTACCGAGGTCTATCGCTTCCACACCGGCTCGACGCTCCCGCTCGAGATCTCTGGCGGCGGCACCTCGTGGCAGGTCGGCTGGGAGGGCGCCACGATGGCGATCAGTGCTGACCGCGCGATCGTCGTCGAGCAGGCCGAGTGGCCCGATGCCGTGCTCCCCGGCAAGGTGCACCGGGTCATCATGATCCGAAGTGTCGATGCCCTGGAGTCGATGGCGATGACCAGCGTGCTTGAAGTCTCGATGCGCTGATCCTTGGCAGGCCTCAACGGCGGCTCTTCTGAGTCTCAGTTGGGCCTCAACTGGATTCCGACTGGATCCCGACTGAGCCACTAGCCTTGCCGTCATGGATGACCAGGCGGTCCTTGCAGCCCTCGTTCAGGCGTTCGATGCCCAGACCGGCACGATCCATTGGATCGGTGACGATGGCCTGCTCCATCTGGCGGCGTGCGTCGGGCAGTTCCCGCCGCCGGTGATGGAGGCGATCCGTGTGATTCCCGTGGGCAAGGGTCTCGCAGGGCTTGCTGCCGAGCGAGCGACCTGCGTGACCGTCTGCAACCTGCAGACGGATGACAGTGGCCAGGCCCGCCCGGCAGCACGCGCCACCGGCATGGAAGGCGCGATCACGGCACCATGCCTAGCGCCTGACGGGCGTGTGGTCGGGGTGCTCGGCGTGGCGAGCTCGCAGGCTCGGACCTTCACCGAGGCCGAGCAGGCGTCGTTGCTCGAGCATGGTCGGTCGCTCGCAGCGCGTCGCGCGGGCGGGCTCGCATGACGGGGGCGATGGTCCAGTCCGTGGTTCCTCCGCTGATTGTCGGCATCGATGCATCAGCATCCGCTTCGTGGATGCCGGTGCTTGGCTTTGCACTCGCCGCCGGCGTGGTGAGCGCTGGAGCGACCGTGGCGGTCGAGCGATTCGGCGGTCGCCTCGGTGGCATCCTGGGCACGGTGCCCACCACGATCATGCCCGCGACGATGGGGCTCTTCGCCACGCATCCGATGGATGCGGACGGCACCTCGAGCGACGGCTTCCTGCGTTCGATCGCGATGGTGCCTGCGGGCATGATGCTCAATGCAGCCTTCCTGGCCAGCTGGCGCGTGCTGCCCCGATGGCTCCACTCGGATGACTCGCGGACCACGCTCTGGCGCTGCGTGCTCGCGAGCCTCGTGGTCTGGGCGCTGCTCTCGCTGGCGTGGGTCCTCGGGATGAATGCGCTCGAGCCATCGGTCGAGGCGTTGCTGGCGATCGGCGGAGGCACGCTGGTGGCGACCGCCACGCTCGGCATCGTGCTCTGCCGGCACGGCGTGCCCGCGCCGAAGGGGACCAACCACGTGACGTGGCCGGTCCTCGTGGCGCGCGGTGTCGCCGCTGGGGGTGCGATCGCGGTGGCGCTCGTCATTGCGCGCGGCGGCCATGCGATCGCCGGTGGCATGGCGGTGACGTTTCCCGCCATCTTCCTCACGACGATCGTGGGCACATGGCTTGCGCAAGGGCGCGAGGTGCCGGTGGGCGCCGTCGGTCCCATGGTGCTCGGGTCATGCGCGGTCGGCTCGTACGCGATGCTCTCGGGTTTGCTCTATCCAAGGCTTGGACTCGTGCTCGGCACGCCGGCGTGCTGGCTGCTGGCGGTTGGTGGCGTGAGCGTGCCGGCAGGGCTCTGGCTGCGTGCGCACAGCATGCGATCCGACCAGGAGTGACGCGCTATCGTGGGGCGATGCCGCGATGGTGTCGATGGTCCGTGCATGTCGTGGCCATGGTCCTGCCATGGGTCGTGGCGATCTGGCTTGGCGCGACGTTGCCCGATCGTTACCCGGTGCATTTCGATGGTTCAGGAACGCCCGATCGCTGGGCGGGGCCTGATCACGGCGAGTGGTACCTGCTGGCAGGGATCGCCACGTTCGTCGAGTGCATGCTGGTCGGCGCCGGTGCGCTCGCCGGCTTCTGTGCCGTTCGGGCCCCTGAGTACGTGAACGTGCCCGCCAAGGCGGCATTCGTGCAGTTGCCGCCGGCTGCGCGCCTGCACTGCCTGGCACCGATGGTCGACCTGCTCACGATGATCGCCTTGCTGGTCTCGGTGCTCTTCGCCCGGATCATGCATGGCACCTGGCAGGTCGCCGTCGGTGAGCGCGCCACGCTCGCACCGTGGGATGCCATCGTGCTCGTGGGGCTGATCCTGGCCGCCACCGTGTGGCAGTCGATCGTGTCGTACCGCCGCGTGCTGGCCGAGGTGGCGCGTCAGGCGTGACCGGTCTGGACGACCGGCTGGGCGTTCTGCTCGCTGCAGAGGACGACGAGCAGGTTGCCGACCATGCGTGCGCGCTCGGCTCCGTCGAGCTTGGCGACGCCACGCTGCTCAAGCTGCGTGAGCGCCATCTCGACCATGCCGACGGCGCCCTCGACGATCTTCTGGCGAGCGGCGATCACGGCCGAGGCCTGCTGCCGGCGCAGCATCGCCGCGGCGATCTCCGGCGCGTACGCGAGGCTGCTGATGCGGGCCTCGATCACTTCCACGCCGGCCTGGGCCAGCCGCACGTGCAGTTCGTCACGCAGGCGCGCGCCGATGAGGTCGGTGTTCCCACGGAGGCTCGGTGTGTCGTGATCATCGGGTGCGTCGTAGTGGAACTGGCTGGCGAGGTTGCGCAGCGCGCTCTCGGACTGGATCTCGACGAAGTTCTCGTAGTCGTCGACGGAGAAGATCGCCTGGGCCGTGTCGATGACCTGCCAGACGACGACGGCCGCGATCTCGATCGGGTTGCCGTCGCGGTCATTCACCTTGATCGGCATGCCGCGGCTGCGCGAGGCCTTCACGAGCACCTTGCCTGTGGTGGGCTCGGTCACGTCGGAACCCTTGCTGCTGCCGGTCTCGAAGGTGCGCACACGCAGGCTCACGCGCCGCTTGCCGCTGAAGGGATTCACCCAGTGGAACCCGACCGAGCGCACCGTGCCGCGGTAGACGCCGAAGAAGGTGATCGCACGGCTGTCGCCCGGCTGCACCGCGAAGTAGCCCGCCCACAGGATGAACCACGCGACCATGCCCAGGATTCCGGTGATGATGGGGATCGGTGAGGGGCTGTAGCCATCACCGCGTGCCCCGTACACGATGGAGGCGATGTTCAACCCCAGCAGGACGAAGTGGAAGGGCATGATCGCCCAGCCGCTCGTGGGTCGAAGGGCGTTCTCGCGGACGGTGGTGGCGGGGGCGCTCGGTGCGTTGGACATGGGGCCTCCTGATGGAGATCCCATGCTACGGGCACGTGCCCCATGCCCCGAGCATGACGCCCAGGTCCGAGCCACCGACGGAACCATTCCCATCGAGATCGGCCGCGCAGCCGCTGCAGGATCCCCAGGCGCCCAGCAGAATGCCGAGGTCGTTGCCGTTCACGAGCCCATCGTTGCTGAGATCCGCGACGCACGGCTGCGGCATGCTCGATGGGTCGGCGGGGTCGCTGCCGGCGTCGAGCTCGTCACGGTCCGCGAAGCCGTCCATGTCGCGGTCGTAGCCAAGACGGATGCCTGTGCCATCAGGCACTGCGGTGAACGTGATCTCACCGCCGGGTGCGGCGAGTGCGCGCAGCTGGGCGGTTGACAGCGTCTCTGCGGCGCGGTCCGACTGCCATTCCGCGACGCTGAGGAAGTGCCAGCCACGAGCTTCGCCGTTGACCGTGCCCTTCGCGATGAGGTCGATGCTGCCGTTGGCTGCGAGCGACTGGAGCGTGTCAAGCATCGCGAGCTGGGCCGGCGTCGCCGCGGCGAGCGAGACCAGCGTCACCTGCTGGCCGACGGCGGCGTGCGTGTCGGTGGCGAGGCTGAACATGAACGCCTCGAGGTCACGGCGCTGCTGCTGTCCGGCGGTGCCCGAGGCGAAGCTGAACACGCCCAGGTTGAGGAAGCTCACGAGCGTGTCGAAGCCGCCATCATGGCTGAATCCGAAGCCGCGATTGTTGGTCTGGCTCGTCTTCAGGAAGCCAGTCTTTTCGTGCATGTTCTGCAGCTGCGGGATCTTCATGCTCTGCGGCTCCTGCAGCAGGTTGGCGCTGATGATCACGCCCAGGCCACCGGTCGGCAGCTGGTGGCAGACGTTGCAGTTGGTGGCGGCGCCGTCGACCTGCAGCGTGTTGTAGAGGTTCTGCCCGGTGACGGGGTTGCCGCTGCCCGGCAGGCTCGTCTTGAGCGAGCTGTCGACGTTGCGGTTGGGGTTGGGCGGGAAGCGCATCGAGGCCACGAACTGCATGAAGGACGACATCTCGGCCTGCGTCAGCTGGGCATCGTCGCCGTTCAAGCCGACGAAGGCGCCATTGAACTGCGGCAGTCCCTCGCGGTCCCCGCGCCAGTGCAGCGGCTCGGCGCCGAGGATGCCGACGAGCGTCTGTGTGGTCATGGGGCCCTTCATCGGGTGCCAGTTGGCGCAGCCGCCGGCCAGGCCGAAGTTGCAGTTCTGATTGAACGTCTTGACCGATCCGTTTGGTTCGCCGAGGTCCCACGCAAGGAAGTCGAGCTTGCCGTCGATGTGGCAGCTGCCGCAGGACGCCTGACCCAGGCCGCTCGTTCGGTGCGTGTCGTAGAGGAACGGTCGCCCGGCACGGATCTCGTCTGGCGTCGAGTCGTGGAACGCCACGCGAGCGGTCTCGGTGCCTCCGGACACGCTGACCCGGCTGATCGAGCCATCGAACTTGTTCATCACGTAGAGCGCACCGCGCGATTCATCGAGCGCAAGCCCGGTTGGGCCCTGGCCGACCTCGATGCGTGCCTGCGGGGCACCCGACGCGTTCACCTGCAGCACGTTGTTCGAACCCATGCCGGCGATCCAGCCCGTGGTGCGCGCCGCGTTCCAAACGATTGCACGAGGATCACCGATCGAAAGGTCGCGTTGCGCCTGCGGCAGCGTGGCCGTCGTGTAGTTCAGGTGCGGGTTCAGGTCGACGATGGTGGGCGTGGCGGGCGCGGCCGGATCCACGCTGGCCATGCGCACGCGGATGAAGGTCCCCTTGACGCGGGGCTCAAAGCGGATCTGGTTGGTGGCTTCGGTGCCGACCACCGTCACGCGGCCCGATGGGCCGACATCAAGGGCCATGTTGGTCGTCATCAGTCCCTTCGCGTACGTGGTCGCCAGGGTCGATGCATTGATGATCGCCAGGTCCTGGTCGTGCAGGCCCCACGTGACCGAGCTCGTCCAGTTGCCGTTGTTGTCGTCGCGCCAGGTGCCGTCGGCCTGCTTGCGCACGATGAGTCCCGAACGCGGTGCGACCGGCAGTCCGGGCGTGAGCGGTGGACTGAAGCCCGTACCGGCGTTCGGCGGCGGGTTCGGGTCACCGGGGTACGGGTTGGCCGAACTCGACACCACGGTCTCGGGCAGGAGCGTGGTGGCGTTGCCGCTCTCGAAGATCGCGGCGTAGACGCGCGTGCCATCGGTGGCGAGCGCACGCGGATCCTCACCTTGGATGGCGAGCACGGTCGGCGCGGTGGCCAGGTTGGCCGGGTCGAAGACACGGACTTCGTTCAGCTGGCTCACACTCACGAAAGCGCGCTGGGGTGAGCCCGCGAAGACCACATCGCACGGCTCGTCACCGGTGAAGAGCGTGGCGCGAACGCGGCGCGTCGGCAGGTCGACGATGCTGATCGAGTCCGAGAGGTGGTTGACGACCCAGGCCTCGGTGTTGGAGCGGGCGCGCACGCTCACGGGATCCACGCCCACGGGCACGCTGCCAAGGCGGACGGGTGCGGAGCCGGTGACGTCGAAGAGCTCGAGCACGCCATCGGCCAGATTCACCGCAAGCAGCGTGCCGCGATCGGGCGTTAGGTCGATTGGATGGACGTGCGGGGTCTCCCAGTTCCAGAATGGCGCCGTCGTGGCACGCTGGGGCGGTTGCGCGCCGCTCGCGCGTTCGCGGGTCACGACCTGGTCGATCAGCGCGAGCACCTCTTCGCGCGGCAACTCATGCGCGAGCCGGGCCTTGGCCTGTGCCGGGGCAGGCACGAGCAGTGCGGTCGAAAGGGCCAGCGCACCACCTGCGGCCATGGCGAGGGCGATCCTGGACATGCAGGCAAGGTAGCCGTGGGTGCGTGCACCACAAGCCGCGACCCCGGAGGATCGCGACATTCAGTGGTTCCAGGAATCTTCCGGTGCCCCGAACGGGTTCAGGCCACCGGGGTACCTGCCGCCACCACAGCCTTCGAGAAGGTGAACGACTTGCCGACATGGTCGACCAGGATCGAGTCGCCATCGGTGAAGGCACCCTCGAGCAGCTTGCCTGCCAGCGGGTTCTCGATGCGCTGCTGGATCACGCGCTTGAGCGGACGCGCACCGAAGTGCGGGTCGTATCCCTCGCTGGCCAGCGCCGCCTGCGCCTGCGGCGTGAGCGTGAGGCCGATGTGGCGCGACGCAAGGCGCTTGGCGAGGTTGGCGACCTGGATGTCGACGATGCGGGCGATGTCCGCGCGCTTGAGCTGCTCGAAGATCACCGTCTCGTCGATGCGGTTGATGAGCTCGGGTCGCAGGTGCTTCTTCAGGATCGTGCGCACGTGCGCCTCGATGACCTCGTGGCGCTCGCCCTTCTCGGTCATCTCCAGGATCGCCTGCGAGCCGATGTTGCTCGTCATGACGATGATCGTGTTGCTGAAGTCGACGGTGCGGCCCTGGCCATCGGTCAGGCGGCCATCGTCGAGCACCTGCAGGAGCACGTTGCTGACATCCGGGTGAGCCTTCTCGAACTCATCGAAGAGGACCACGCTGTACGGGCGCCGACGCACGGCCTCGGTCAGGCGGCCGCCTTCCTCGTAGCCGACGTAGCCGGGGGGCGCGCCGATCAGGCGGGCCACGGAATGCTGTTCCATGAACTCGCTCATGTCGATGCGCACCATCGCATCCTCGGTGTTGAAGAGGAGCGCGGCGAGCGCCTTGCAGAGTTCGGTCTTGCCGACGCCGGTGGGACCGAGGAAGAGGAACGAGCCGATGGGTCGGTTGGCCTCGCCCAAGCCGGCGCGGTTGCGACGCACGGCCTCGGCTACGGCGGTCACGGCCTCGTCCTGCCCGACCACGCGGCGGTGCAGTTCGGCCTCGAGGTGCATGAGCTTCTCGCGCTCGCTCTCGACCAGGCGCGACACGGGAATGCCCGTCCAGCGCGCGACGACCGCGGCGATCGCCTCGGGGTCGACTTCTGTACGCAGCAGCGAATCATCCGAAGCGACGTGTGACACCAAGCTCCGCTCCGCTTCAGCGATGGACGCCTCAAGCTTTGCGATTTCGAACTTGAGTTCGCTGGCCCGTGCGGTCAGTGCTTCGCGCATCGCGCCACCGCAGTGAATTGCTTTGTCCTGCACGGCTTGCATGTCAGTCCGCTTGCCATCGATCTCGCGCTTGAGATCCTTGATCGCGTCCAGCTCCTTCTTCTCGGATTCCCAGCGCGTTGTGAGCGCGCGGTTGCGTTCCTGCTCGCCCGCGAGTTCCTGCTCGACCTCGATGAGCCGGCGCTTGCTGGCCTCATCCTTCTCGATGGCCAGCGCGGTCCTTTCGATCTCAAGCTTGAGAATGTGCCGCCGGATCTGGTCGATCTCGACGGGGACGCTGCCGTGCTCGATGCGCAGCCGGCTCGCAGCTTCATCGAGAAGGTCGATCGCCTTGTCAGGCAGGAATCGGTCAGCGATATAGCGGTTGCTCAGACTTGCGGCCGTGAGCAGAGCGCCATCCTGGATGCGTACGCCGTGGTGCGACTCGTACTTCTCCTTCAGGCCGCGCAGGATCGCGATCGTGTCCTCGAGCGAGGGTTCGCCGACGAAGACGGGCTGGAAGCGCCGCTCGAAGGCCGGGTCCTTCTCGACATGCTTGCGGTACTCGCTCAGCGTGGTCGCGCCGATGCAGCGCAGCTCGCCGCGGGCGAGGGCGGGCTTGAGCAGGTTGCCCGCGCTCGGCGAGCCTTCGGTCTGGCCGGCTCCGACCATGGTGTGCAGTTCATCGATGAAGAGGATGATGCGGCCCTCGGCGGCGGCCACCTCGCGCAGCACGGCCTTCAGGCGCTCTTCGAACTCGCCGCGGTACTTGGCGCCAGCAAGCAGCGCCCCGACATCAAGCGCCATGATGCGCGAGCTGCGCATCGAGTCCGGGCAGTCCCCACTGACGATGCGCTGGGCGAGCCCCTCGACGATCGCGGTCTTGCCGACGCCGGGCTCGCCGATGAGCACTGGATTGTTCTTCGTGCGGCGCGAGAGCACCTGCATGCAGCGGCGCACTTCCTCGTCGCGGCCGATGACGGGATCGAGCTTGCCGGCCTGGGCGCGTTCGGTCAGGTCGATCGCGTACTTCTTCAGGGCCTCGAAGCTGCCTTCGGCTTCCTGGTCGGTCACGTTGGTCACGCCGCTGGCCTTGCGGATGTCGGCCATCGCGCGCTCAAGGTGCGCGCGCTGGACGCCGCAGGCCGCCAGCGCCTTGGCGGCTTCGCAACGCTCGCCGGCGCAGGCGAGCAGGAGGTGCTCGCCCGTGGCGTACTGGTCCTTCATGCGTGCGGCCTCGCGGTCAGCGGCGGTGAGCACCGACATGACATCGTTGCCGGCGGTCGGCTGCGCACCCTGCACGGTGGGGATGCGCTTGAGCTCGGCCTCGACGACCTGGCTGATGCGCGCGGCATCGATGCCGGCCTTCGAAAGGATCGCGCAGGCCGCGCCCTGGCGATCGGCCATGAGCGCGGCGAGCAGATGCAGCGAGCTGAACTCGCCGGCGCGATCGCGGGCGGCGCGCGACTGGGCCTCGACGATTGTCTGCTGGGCTGCGGTGGTGAATCGGTTCATGTCCATGGTGGTGGTGTGTCCTTGTGCCCCGGGGTGCGAGGCAGCAGAGCGCTACAAACGGCGTGCCAGACCATGCTGGATCATGCTGGATCATGCCGAATCGGCGTCCGGGAACCGCCATTGCAGGGATCGAGGCCCTGCGGGCGCTTCAGCGATGCAGGTCGGCCAGCCGCCGCACCGGGAACCCCGGCGGCACGAGTTCCGGACGGTCGTTCAGCCATCCCACCAGCCAGCGGAAGGCATCGACCAGCCGGGGGCCAGGACGGTTGAACATCTGGTTGCCATCGACGAGGACGACCGCGTCGGGATCGCCTGACATGACGGCCGGCAGGAGCGGCCACCAACGCTGGGCGGTCAGGGCATCGAGTTCCTGCTCGATACGGTCGAGCCCGAAGCCGCAGGGGCAGATGACGATGCGCTCGGGCGCGGCTTCGAGCAGGTCCTCGGCACTGACGCGTCGGCTCTTGGCGCCAGGCTCATTGAGCACATGGCGTGCACCCGCGGCGTTGATCAGCGCAGGCGTCCAGTGGCCGCCCACGAACGGCGGATCCATCCACTCAAGGAACAGCGTCGGCGGCCCGGGCACGAAGGGATTCACGAAGTCGACCGCGGTCCAGTAGCCCTCGCGCAGCCGCACCATGGTGGCCTGTGCTTGGTCAGCCATGCCTACGGCTTCTCCGACGGCGAGGACATCATCGAGCACGTGCCAGAGCGTGGTGGGATTCAGGCTCACCACCGCTGGCTTGGGATCCATCGTGGCCGCGGCACCACGCACCGTGGCCAGATCGATGCTGCAGACATCACACAGGTCCTGCGTCAGGATCACGTCGGGCCTGAGCTCGCGCAGCCGGTCGACATCAAGCGTGTAGAGCGATTGCCCGCTGCCGAGCGCGGCACTGACCTGGGCATCGATCTCGGCGCTCGAGGCGCCATGCGTGCGCTGACTGGTCAGGACCGGAAGATGGTCGAGGCCCGCGGGGAAGTCGCACTCGTGGCTGCGTCCCACGAGCAGGTGCTGGCCGCCCACGGCACACAGCGCTTCGGTGGCACTCGGAAGAAGGCTGACGACGCGCATGGGCCGGGAAGGGTAGTGCTCCCGTTCCATCGGCGGAGCGCCAAGGACCGGAGAACCTTCGCTGAATCCCGATGCGGCGGTTGTCGGCAGGGCGTTGCCCGTCCATACTTCGTCGATGCTCACCCACGCCTCGATCGTGCTCATGGTGTCGACCCTCGCCGCCCAAGCTGACTTCACCGAGGTGCGCGGTGAGCGCGAGTTCTCGGGCGAGCTCATCGTGCGGCCACTGCAGACGCTCGATGCCGCCAGCCGTGCGGCAGCGGTCAAGCGGCTCGCGGCGTGGCCGGCGCGGCGCAACGATCGGACCGACGAGTGGGTGATCGCCGTCAGCGCGGGACCGATGGTGCCGGGCACCGCGGAGAACGCGGTGTCCGCCGAACTCATGGCGACCGGGCTCTTCCAGTACGTGTGCCCGAACTGGACGGTCTACCCATGTGGCGAGCCGAACGATCCGCGCTTCGTCGAGCAGTGGCACCACCCGATGATGCAATCGGCGGCGGCGTGGGACCTGCACCGGGCCGATGCAGCGGGGGGCGTGATCATCGCGGTCACGGATACCGGCATCGTCACGCACGAGGATCTTCTCAATCGCGTGCCGGGCTTCAACAGCGCCAGTGACTTGGCCGAAGCTGACGGGGGCGTGATGGACGACATCAACGGCCACGGCACGCACGTGGCCGGCTGCGCGGCGGCGGCGGGCAACAACGGCGTTGGCGTGAGCGGCATGGGCTGGAACTTCCGCATCATGCCGATCCGCGTGAGCGAGGTGGCCAACGGCGGTGCGAGCTACGAGAACCTGCTGCAGGGCGTGCAGTGGGCCGCCGAGAACGGCGCCAAGGTCATCTCGACGAGCTACTCCGGCATCGGTTACGACCCGATCGAGACGACGGGGCAGTACGTCCGATCGCTCGGCGCGAGCATGCTGTGGGCGGCTGGCAACTCCGCCACCGACCATGCCGGCTGGGACTTCCCGAGCGTGCTCGTCATCGGTGCGAGCAACCAGTCCGACCAGCGGGCGAGCTTCAGCGGCTTCGGGCGCGGCGTGGACCTGTTCGCGCCGGGCGTGTCGATCCTGAGCTCGATCCGCGACGGAACCTACGGCTTCGCCAGCGGCACGAGCATGGCGACGCCGGTCGCCAACGGCGCGCTCGCGCTCATCCGTTCCGCCAATCCACAGCTGACGGCGGCGCACGCCGAGCACGTGCTCATGCACTCGTGCGACGTCTGGGGCGGCGTGATGAACGGCGAGGAGTTCGGCTGGGGTCGCATCAACCTGCTGCGTGCGGTCGAGCAGGCCCGCACGGCGCTGCTGCCGGCGCCGCCGATGGCGCGTGCCGATCGCGTGCGTGCGATCGCCGGCCAACCCATCACCCTTGATGTGCTCGCCAACGACTTCGACCCGAACATGGATCCGCTGCGCATCCAGTCCTTCAGCGCCGTCACCAGCACCGGTCGCGCGGTTCGACTGGTGTCTGGCGCGGATGGCGCACGCGACGTGCTCGTGATCGATGACGTGGGGCCGGCCGCCGGCAACCAGACCCTCGTCTACACGATGGTCGAGCCCGTGAGCGGCGCAACGAGCTCGGAGCAAGTCACGATCGAGGTTGCCGTGGGGCGACCGGCCGTGATCGTGCAGGGGGACCAGCCCGGTCTCGATGCCGCTTGGTTCGAGCTCACGGCGCCCACATCGCTCCCTGACTACTCGCAGCTCACGCCGTACGGCACGGCGGTCGTCGAGAACATCAACTATGGATCCACCACGGATGCCTTCGCAGGCAGCGGCCGTGCCGACAACGTCGGCGCCACCTTCAATGGTTGGATCACCATTCCGACCGCTGGCTACTGGACGCTCGGGGTGACGAGCGACGACGGTTCACGCCTGTGGATCGGCGATGATCTGGTCGCTAACAACGACGGCCTGCACGGCATGGTCACGGTGCGCGGCACGCGGCCGTTGGCTGCGGGCAAGCATCGCCTTCGCGTGGAGTTCTTCGAAGGCGGCGGCGGCGCGGGCCTGATCATGGCTTGGTCTGGTCCAGGCACGACCACGACGGCGATCCCCGGTTCCGTCCTGACGCGCGGCGGCGGCTTTGCGCCCGGCGATCTTGATGGCAACGGTGCGGTCGACGGCGGCGACCTGGGTGCGCTGCTCTCGGCGTGGGGTGCATGCGCCGGGTGCGCCGCCGACCTCAACGGCGACGGCATCGTCGACGGAGCTGACCTTGGGCTCATGCTGACGGCGTGGACGCCGTGATGCGCTGATGAGCACTCCACCAACGACAGGCGCCTCCCGCAGGGGGAGGCGCCGTGATCGATCGAAGCTGGGGATCCTAGATTCGAACTAGGACAAACTGAGTCAGAGTCAGTTGTGCTACCGTTACACCAATCCCCAGTGACGGAGCGCCAGTATAGCGCGGCCTCCGCGGCGGGCCACCCCATGCGAGCCGCGTTCCTCATCATCGCTACGACCCTCGCGGCCCTGTGTTCGGGCTGTGTTATCCAACCGATCCAGCTTCGTGCGGTGCAGCCCGATGGCCGTCCGGTCGAGGGCGTGGACGTCTATCGGAACACGCTCGGCTGGTTCAAGATCTTCGCGAGCGACGATGAGCCCTTCGTCTCCGACGCGGATGGCGTGGCTGGCTTCACGCTCTTCTCGCGGCGCACGAGCCTGACGGTCTTCAAGCCCGGCTACGAGCCGCGCCAGGTGATCGTGATGCCGTATGACGGCGTGCGGCAGGCGATCCGCGGCGAGGGCGAGACGACGATCGACTTCGACCTGGTCAAGGGCAAGGAGCCGATCGATTTCCCGCTCGTGCCCGTGACCCGAACTCCGATCGAGGTCCGCGTGCGTGATGAGGATGGACGGCCTGTCGAGGGCGCGACCGTCTACCTGAGCACGTTCATCTACCTCAAGGAGCAGGGGGCCGAGGAGTCGCGCGGACGGTTGCCGGTGCAGCAGGCGTTGACCGCCGCCGATGGGTTCGCGCAGGTCGAGTTCATCTCGGGGTTCATGAACCGCGTGGTCGTGCGTGCGCCGGGTCGCGTGGGTGCTGCGGTCGAGCTGCGCGCGCCGCGCAGCCTCGACGTGACGGCGCGCAGCCGCGAGACGCGCCAAGTGAGCTTCCGTGTCATCGACCGTCGCAGCAAGCTGCCGCTCACCGGGGCGGTGGTCAGTGCTGGCCAGGCCAGCGACGGCTTGCCGCCGGATCCCGATGCCTTCAGCGTGACCACGCCCTCAGGCGGGGTGACGGAGCCCATCACGCTGGCCCGACGCGTGCCCCTGTACGTGCATGTCAAGGCTCCCTCGGGCTACAAGGACACCGACGTCCACCTCGATTGGCGCAAGCTGGTCGACTCGCCGCTGCCGGTCTTCGAGGCCACGATCGGCCTTCAGCGCAAGTGATGGCCGGAAGTCGGGCGCGGGCGGGATGACGCGTCTACGCTTCGTGCGCCATGACGACCACCACCCTGGAACGCGGCTGCATCGGCAGCCAGGCCACGACCGAGGGCATCACCGTTCGCGTGCAGCCATCCTGGCTCGCGCGCGAGAGCAGCCCTGCGCATGGGCGGTGGGTCTTCAGCTACCAGGTGCAGATCATCAACGATTCGCCCGCGCCGGTGCAGCTCGTCTCGCGCCGCTGGACCATCGTCGATGCCGATGGCGACAGCCACGTGGTCGAGGGCGACGGCGTCGTTGGCCAGCAACCCCGGCTCGCCCCCGGTGAGTCGTTCCGCTACGGCAGCTACTGCCCGCTGGCGACCGAGTGGGGCACGATGGAAGGCACCTTCACGCTCGTGCGCGAGGATGGCAGCAGGTTCGACGCCGAGGTGCGTCGTTTCTACCTCGTCGGCTCGCCCGAGTGATCGGCGATCCCTCTCCAGCGCCGTGGTAGAACCCGGCCATGTCCCGTGACCCCGTGATCGCGATCGTCGGTGCCACCGGTGCGGTGGGTGTGGAGTTCCTGGAGCTCATCGAGCGACGAGGTGTTCGCTTCAGCGAACTTCGGCTCTTGGCGAGCGCACGCAGCGCCGGAACCGCCATGCGCTGCGGCGCGCGCGAGTGCACGGTGTACGAGGCGACGCCGGACTCCTTCGACGGTGTCGATGTGGCGCTCTTCAGCGCCGGCAAGAGCGTGAGCAAGGCGCTGGCGCCGGCGGCCGTGCGGGCCGGGGCGTGGGTCGTCGACAACTCGAGCGCCTTCCGCATGGACGAGGGGATCCCCCTGGTGGTGCCCGAGGTCAACGCGCACGAGCTCGATGCGCTGGCTGCACCGTGCATCATCGCCAACCCCAACTGCAGCACGATCATCGCGCTCGTGGCGGTCACGCCCCTGCACCGCGCCGTGCGGATCGAGCGCATGGTCGTGAGCACGTACCAGGCGGCGAGCGGCGCCGGTGCCGCGGCCATGAGGGAGCTCGAGGGCCAGGCGCGCGAGTTCGCCGACGGCCGCGAGTACACGACCGACGTCTTCGGGCGCCAGTACCTCTTCAACGTCTTCAGCCACAACAGCGCGGTCGGCGCCGACGGCTACAACGAGGAGGAGCGCAAGCTCCTGCAGGAAACGCGCAAGATCTGGGCCGATCCCTCGGTGCGCGTGACTGCGACCTGCGTGCGCGTGCCGGTGCTGCGCGCGCACTGCGAGGCGATCAACCTCACGTTTGCAGGCGACATGCCTGAGTCACGCGTGCGCGAGTTGCTCGCTGCGGCGCCGGGCGTGCAGGTGGTCGATGACCGCGCGGCGAACCGCTTCCCCGAGCCGATCGATGCGGCGGGCAAGGATGACGTGCTCGTGGGACGCATCCGCCAGGACTGGAGCCAGCCGGATCGGCGCGGCATCGATCTCTTCGTCGC
>VFQT010001702.1_pt1 | contig 25385 bp, 19 predicted proteins | sample 3512381 | NCBI WGS metagenome assembly VFQT01 (sample SAMN10412376, study PRJNA504923) | tailings metagenome | isolation source: Relicate 2 Philex TSF3 active mining site | place: Philippines: Tuba, Benguet | collected 2017-08-29
GCGCCGATGGATTTGCGCGAAGGTAGGGATTCTATTTTACGTTAGTTTTGCGCTGTCTTATGCAGGTGCACAACCTTTCCCAACCTTTGCCGGCCTTCCGCAACGCCGTGGTCACCATAGGTACCTTCGATGGGGTGCACCGGGGTCATCGCCTCATCCTCGACAGGATGCGGGCCGTCGCGGACGAGGTGGGCGGAGAGACCGTGATCGTCACTTTCGATCCACATCCCCGGAACATTGTGGGTATGCGCTCTGATCCCCAACCCCTACTGACAACGATGTCCGAACGGATCGGTCTGCTGGCGGATATCGGGATCGATCACCTCGTGATCGTACCCTTCACCCCGGCCTTTGCCGCGATGGATCCCCGCGATTATGTCCGTGATTTCCTGGTGGCGAGGTTCCACCCGCACACACTGATCATCGGGTACGACCACCGCTTCGGCCGCAAGCGCGAGGGTGACTACCATCTCCTAGAATCGCTCGCCGATACTTATGGTTATCAGGTCAGGGAACTGGATGCCAAGATCCTGCGGGATGCGGCCATCAGCTCCACCCGCATCCGGGAAGCTTTGATGCAGGGTCGTCCGGAAGAAGCCGCCGAACAACTGGGTTATCCTTATTTCTTCAGCGGACTGGTGCGTCATGGAGATAAACGCGGGCGTACCATCGGTTTCCCCACCGCCAATCTGAAGCCCGATGACCCGGCCAAACTCCTTCCGGCCGATGGTGTATATGCCGTACGCATCTCCCTCTCAGAAGCTGACGGTGAAGCCTACACGAAAACGGGCATGATGAATATCGGACTTCGTCCCACCGTGGATGGTAAACACCACCTGGCCGAAGTACATATTTTTGATTTCAATGCAGACATCTACGGGCGGGTCCTCACCATCCAGGTGATCGCCAGGATCCGCGAAGAGCGGAGATTTTCCGGACTGGAAGCCTTGCAGGCACAACTATCGGAAGATCGCTCCACAGCCATGACACTAACGGACACGACTACCTGAAAACAGATAACATAACGGTTACGCCTAACCGAAGATCATCCCTGCATCATCTTTACGACCATCTCCCGCATGAGGTCGCTGTCGCTGGCACCACCCGTTCCCATGCCGATGCCCTTGAGATTGTAATGATGAAGCAGGAGCAGTATGCGTGAAACGCCCGGTTGTCCGTAACGGGAAGCGGCATCCTGATAATCCTTCATAAAATAGGGATTAACGCCGAGCTGGGTCGCGGCACCCTTTCCGTCACCGGGATCTACGCCGAAGAGCATCCATACTTTCGAGAAGAACATATACAGGACCGGGAGTACCTGCTGGATCGGGCCGGCCTTCGGGTTGGAATCGAAATAGTTTAGAATGGCAACGGCACGTGGCAGGTCTTTCCGGGCGATGGCGCGTTGCAATTCAAAGACGTTGTATTCCTTGCTGATGCCGATGAAGCGTTCGATATCGTCTTCATTGATGGCTGTCCGGCCCTGAAGGTTGACCGTCAGTTTCTCCAGTTCATTGACGATCCGGGCGAGGTCGTTACCGATGTGTTCGACGAGCAGCATGACGGCCCGCTGGTTGATCGAATATCCTTTTGAAGTGAGATGGGCGACGGTCCAGTCGGGGAGTTTGTCGTCGTACATCTTTTTGGTGGTCACCATCACACCATGCTTCTCGATGACCTTGGGCATCTTGGTACGCCGGTCGAGCTTCTTACCCTTGTAGGCCACTACGAGAACGGTCGTAGCCAGCGGATGTTCAATATAAGGCTCCAGCTTCTCCACATCCCGCATGAGTTGGGCCTCCTTGAGGATCACGACCTGTCGTTCCGCAAACATCGGATATCGCCTGCATGCATTGATCACATCCGCCCAGGCGGCATCCCGTCCGTAAAAGACGCTGAGGTTGAAGCCGGCATCCTGTTCGGAGAGGATATGGTGTTCGGCGTATTTCACCACCTGGTCGATGTAGTAATCCTCCTCCCCTTCCAGCCAATATACGGCGCTGAACTTACCTTTTTTCCAGTCCTGGATGATGTGGTCGGTCATGGATTGCAAAAATATGGGTTCACCGCGAAGGAACGATGGCACGAAGATTGTTAAGGTCAATGCAACTTTGTTTCTTTGCGGCCCCGCATCCGGGAAAACAGTTTGAGACTTGACTACCTTTGTCCGTAACACACAAACCCTGAGATATGAGTAACTATTCATCCTCCAATCCGTCCTCACAGACACCCCAGAAAGATAACCGGGGACTGATCTACGGCATCCTGATCGCCGCCCTGCTGGGTACCTGGGGCTACATCATCTACGACAAGAGCCGTACGAAAGAAGAGATCGAAGAAAAAGATATGCAATATGCGGCCCTGGACTCGTCCAAGACCGCCGTACAGCGCGAATACAACGATGCCCTGATCCGCCTCGATGGGATGACAAGCACCAACGTACGTCTGGACAGTCTGGTGAAGAGCCGTGATACGGAACTGGCCGAGATCAAAACCCGGATCCGTACCCTGGTCACGAAGCAGAATGCCTCCGCCCGCGAACTCAATGAGGCGCGCCAGCTTATCCGCCAACTGAACGGTAAGATCGACGGGTATCTCGAAGAGATCGAGCGCCTGCAGGGAGTCAATCAGCAACTTACCCAGGACAATCAGACCCTGACCCAGGAAAAATCTCAGCTCAACCGAGACCTGAGCTCCGTCAAGGAGGAGAAAGCTGAACTGGCCGATAAGGTTGATGTCGGTTCTACCCTGCACGCTTCCCGCTTCAATCTGGCAGCAGTCGATGTCCGCAACCGTGGCAAGGAGAAAAGCACGTCAACCGCCAAGAAGGCCGATAAGCTCCGCATTTCCTTCGACCTGGATGAGAATCTGATCGCGCCGAGCGGCAATAAGGATCTCTACGTGATCGTCACAGACCCGATGGGCAAGGTTGTCAAAGAATCCGGACTGGGTTCCGGCAGCTTCACCACCCGCAAGGAAGGTGCGAAAGAGTTCACCAACAAGGTAAGTGTAAACTATGAGCAGGGAGAACGTAAAAATGTGAGCTTCGATCTGCAACAGGCCGACAAATATGTTCCCGGAAATTACAAGGTGGAAGTTTACCACAATGGCTTCCGCATCGGAGAAGGCACCATCGTATTGAAGAAAGGCGGACTGTTCAACTGATCGATCTTTCGACATCCAATAGAGAGGCGCGGGATTTCCTGCGCCTTTTTTTATCAGAAGATCGCCCGCAACTGGGCCCGACCGGTATGTACCGTCCCACTTCTGCCCGACTGGCGTCCTTCATACTGCATGGATAACTCCAGAAAAGAAGTGAGCCGCCGGGTCAGATCAACGGACCAAAGTCGATTCCGCCCGGGTTGCAAACCATCGAGCATCAGATAGGCTACGGCTGTTTGCGGCGGACTGTCGTATTCGATCCGGTTGAGCGTGAAGCGGGCGGACAAGGCCGTCTTCGAAGGCAGGTTGTATTTACATTCCGTTTGCAGGGCATCCGACACCGAACGCTCCACCCCAATCGTATTGTTGCGGCGCGTGTTCACATAGGCAGCCTGTGCCCTGAAGTTCGTTCCGCGGGTATAGATCAGCCGGGGTTCCAGGGCTTGTCCCTTCACCCTGTAGTTCCGGTTGGCAAATCCGGGTGTCTCGAGCCCATGGGTCGTTCCCCGCGCCAGCAACTGCAAGCTCCAGCGCCGGTCGGGGTTGTAGCGGGCCCGGGCGTTCCAGTCGTTTACCGATCGGGTCTCATAACCGTAGGACAGAAAGGATCGTCCGTCTGTCCGTACGTTGTTGACATCCAGGCCCCAGGTCTGGCTGCTGCGATTGAAGGAAAAGGAATTCGATAAAACCCGATCCAGGGTGATGAGAGAACTGTCCGCCAGCGGATCAGCAAAGGGATCGAAGGACGCCAGGCCTTCAGCGATATTTTTCCGGGCGACCTGCAGATTACTCTGCAGCCAGATGCGGGCCAGCAACCAGCGAACACCCTGCTGCCGGTTTCCGATGGCTGCACGGGGATTGAAAACGAGGCTGTAATTGAATTGAAGGTAGTTCGCCCGGATGAAGCGGGTCGAGGGCGTAAAGACCCTGATGAATGTTGCCTGATCCCTAAACTGGGCGACTTCAAATTCATTCAATTGCTGCAAGCCGTCGGCATTGTAATCGATCCAGGCATATTCTCCCTGTCCGGCCGGGACTTCGAGATAGGTGAAATCACGGCGAGGCTCCTGCCCTGTGCCCAGTTCATAAAGCATATTCCCGGCGATGGCCCCCTTCCACAGATTGGTATTGTATTCAAGCCGTCCGAGGATGGTCTCGTCCGATTGGGCGGTCGAAATCGAGGGATCTTTCACTTCAAGCCTACGGTAGGTGGTCGCCAGCCTGAACTGGTGGTGTTCCAGGCTCATCAGGGCGCCGCTGAATCCGATGTTATGGCTTCGATCGGCCCGTTGCATGTTCCCGCCTACGGGATAACGGTCGGAGCGGGTGAAATAATTGATGCCCCAGCGATCCATTTTCTGTTCCGGCGATCTCAGCCAGAGTTCCAGGACATCAAAAGAGAAGCTCATGGGATCGAGACTGTCGCGGGCAAGAAACCGACGTTCGTTGTGCTCCAGATCATAACGCAATCCGGCCTCCACCCCCTGCCATTTCGGCAGACGTCGGGTGATGCGGATCGAAGGTCTGAGGAAATAGCCGGTCTGATCAGTGGCCGACAACCCGGTGTGCCGGAAACTGTTCTCCATCCTCCATGATCTGTGATCCAGTTTGTGATGAAGTTCCTGTCGAATGGCCTGCTCACCGGTGGTCCGGTGCAGTCCTGAAAAAGCATAGGAGATCGAATGCTTATCTCCCTCCCGGATCGATGCTGCGAATCTGTAGAGATCCTCTCCCGCCGTTACGGGCTGCAGCGGCAGTCCCCAGTCACGGTTGAACTCCACGTCACGCAGTCGTTCCACCGGTCGAAAGCTGGCATCAACATGTTCCAGGTTTGCCTCAAAGCCCATCGATCTGCCGGATCTGCCTCGCAATGGAGCTTCCTGCCGGTAGCCGGCGCGTACCGCTAGTCCGGGGTCATCTGCTTTATCTCTGGCAGACAATCGATTGATATCCAATACACTGAGCGCGATATCTCCGGTAAATTTTCCATGCCGACCGATCTGCTGATCGATCCCCGCAGTGAATACCTGCTGACTGCGGGGTGCAACCAGCAGGATGGCCGGTTCGAACTGTCCGGTGGGCCTGCCTGTGGCCGGATCAGGGGGTGACCATCGATATACTTTTCCGTTGGCGGCGGAGACCGGATCGGGCAGATAATTACCCCGTCCGGCACCAACGTCCATGAACGAGAGGCTGTAGAGGGTGCGACTACGATCCTGACTGAACACGTAAAAGGAGTCCCTTCTACCGCCGGGGAGGATCGTATCCCGACGGGCATAGAGGATCTTTCCGGCGGCGAAACTATCCACCACGGCCGATGGGAAGAATGCCTTGCCCAGACTGTCGCCGATATTGGCCAGGAATTGCCGACGTGGTGCATCTAATGTCATATTGACAGGGGCGTTCTTCGCATCCTGATTCAGATATGCACCCACCCGGATCGTGGTTCGATCCTTCAACCTGAGTTCATCGGACAGGTAGAACTGGGCATTCAGGTAATTGCGATCGGCATATTCGAATTCGATCTGGATGCGTTTGTCGCGGGTGATCATCTGGCGGGGGGTAAAGGTCACTTCCGCCGTGTTATAGTTGATCACATAATCCTGATCCTGGCCACGCTGTAGTTGCACCCCGTCGATGAAAACACGCTCCGTTCCGGCAAGGACGATGAAGAAAAGTTCTCCATTGGCACCGGTGAGGCGGTATGGCCCCTGATTTCCTTCGATCCCCTGGAAGATATTTCGGGTGAATTTGCCCCGGGCGACGGCGGCACTGGCGACCAGGCTGTTGACGGAGGCTTTTCCGTGGCGGGTTTCGGATTCAAAGACAGCCCCTTGAAGACGTTTATAAAAATGGAGGTAAGGCGAGCGATCACGGCGCATGTCGAAGTCGCCGAGGGTCAGGGATCTTCCGTCTTTGGAAAACCTCAATTGTACCTGATCGAATTCATTGAGATTTTGCGTGTTCCCGTCGGGTTGAATGGGGATGTTGTTATCAGTGATGGCAGCCGCCACCCGGATGCTGTCGCCCAGGTACCCGTTGAGTTGGAGGTTAAGGGTTGAATTCAGCACCGGATCCTGTCGGTTGCCAAAGGCAATGCCCCGGCCGAGGGACCCGTTATAGTTCATGCGCCCGCCGTCGGTCCATTCGTCGGGCATTCTGCGCGCAGGCATGCGAAGGGGGGCGATCACGAATTTCCCCATGACCGAGTCGAAGCCCATTTGTTGGCGCGGAGCGTTTAGGCGGTAGGGAAAAACGCGGTACATGACGGTTACAGAATCGATAGATGCTGGTTTCAGCCAGTACAACATGGCATCTACCGCATCCAGTCGCCAAAGGGAGTCGGGGATCTCTGAGATCCGCAGGGTGCCGGGAATGATGCTCAGGCTATCAAGCCGAATGGCCGACATTCGGGTGGGCACCCTTTGCTGTCGCTGGTTGGAGGGCGCAGTTGTCTGCCCGCAGACGATGGTTGCGATGAGCAGGGAAATGGTAACAGAGGATATGGATTTCAGTCCCTTCAAGGGTGATGATGGTTAATATCTGGCGGAACGCCTCGCGTGCGACAGCGTACAAAACGAAGGACTTTGCGGACTTGCGTCCTTGCGGTTCGCTGACTCATTTAACGCGCATGGACTGCGGATCCCACCGGATGATACGCCCCTGTTCCTGGCTGAGGTTGCAGAGAACGGCCGGACCCGCTGCTCTCAGTCCGAAGCTGGCATCTTCCACGATGGGCTTGCCGGAGCGGATCCCTTCGAAGAAGTTCATGAAATGATCCACGCGGGCGTCATAACCCGCCGGGGCGGCATATCTGGTTTCTACGGGATCCTCCCGTTTACGGTCAGCTTCCGACCACTGGCTTTTGTACCATTCTTCATAGGCCTTCTTCTGTTCGGCGGAAAACACATTATAGGTATCCCACCCACCGTATCCTGGTGCTTTCGAAAGGCGCTGGCGTTTGAGGGTGAACCGGTCGCCGCCCCATTCGAGCATGCCTTCCGATCCATAGATGCGGGTACGGTTTCCTCCACCGGACCCATCGGCGAAGTTGACCCGCAACTGCATCTGAAAAGGGCCCTGTCCCCCACCGGCCGGGTAATCAAGGATGGCGGTGAGTACATCGGGGACATCCCTGCCGTCTTTCCAATACCGGAGGGCACCGCTGGCGAAGATGCGATCCGGACCGTTCACATCCAGGGCGTGATGTACCGCTGAGATCAGATGCACGAACAGATCTCCCGCTACCCCCGTACCGTAGTCGCGGTAATTCCTCCAACGAAAAAACCGCACGGGGTCGTATGGATGCTTTGGCGCATCACCCAGAAACCGGTCCCAGTCGATGGTTTCCGGAGAGGCGTCGCGTGGTATGGAATACTGCCAGGCGCCGAGGGCGTTGTATCGATCATTGACTGCTTCGACGAGATTGATCTCTCCGAGGGCACCACCTGAGATGAGTTTCCGGGCTTCGGCCAGTGCAATGCTGCTGACACCCTGAGATCCTACGATATATACTTTCCCTGTTTCACGCTGGGTTTTGATGACGGCGTGTCCTTCTTCCCAGTGCTGGACCATTGGTTTTTCGCAATAGACATGTTTGCCCTTCCGCATGGCGGCGATGGAGATATGATCGTGCCAGTGATCGGGGGTGGCGATGATGACGGCGTCGATGTCTTTTCGTTCCAGGAGTTCCCGGTAGTCGCGGGTACAGTAAAGATCCTTCCCCCAGAGTTCCCGGGCGCGGTCGAAATGGCCATCATACAGATCACATACCCCGGCGATCTCCACTCCGGGGACCTTCAATGCCACCTGCATGTCACCGAATCCCATCAGTCCCATCCCGATGCCGGCGATGCGGATGGTGTCGGAGGAGCTGTACCTGTGTTCGGGTTTCAATACCTGGATCTTCTGGTCATCCATGGCCAGGGCGGGCAGCCCGGTGGCGGAGAACAGTGCAGCGGTGCTGCCAATGCGGCGAAGGAAACGGCGGCGGGAGGATACCTTCATGAGCCTGAGTTTTCATAAAGATAATAAGGGCAGGGCAGGAAAGAAAAAGGGCAGCGTGGAAACGCCGCCCGTTGCATACAAAAACAACTCAAAGAGAAAAAACCTTGCTATATGGCTTCAGTACATAGGGATTATCAGGTCAGTCAGAATGGAACAAAATTAGCCATCAGGATGTGAAAAAATGCAAATATCAGTACTACAATCGATCTACAATAATGTCACAGTGGTGCTACATGTAACATTTTCTTACATCAATGGCCTCACCGCGGTCAAATGCTGACCGCAAGGTCGCAAAGTACATAAAGGAACGGCAGGTGTGAAATGAGTGGGGGAATAAACCCGATACTCAAATCTGCAACAGCACTTCAAACAGACTGTTGTCGGGGTTCTCGATACCAAGTTTGGCACGAAGGCGAAAACGTGCCTGGGTGATGGCCTTGATACTCTGACCGGTTAGGTTGGAGATCTCCTTGGTGCTCATATCCAGGCGAAGGAAAGCACAAAGACGTCGTTCATTGGAGGTCAGGTCAGGGTATTTTGCCATCAGACGCTCATAGAAACCCGCGTGAACTTCCTGGAAGCGCTGTTCGAATTCCTTCCAGGGGTCAGTATTGCCGGATTCGATCTCGCGGATGATCTTACCTAAGGAACCTTTCTGGCCATCCGGGGTCTGGGTTGCCGTTTCTTTGATCCGATCGACCAGGTCCGAGATCATTTCATTTTTTTGCAACGAATACATGACCTGGGCGGCGAGTTGCTTGTCCTTCAGGTCCAGGGCTTCCTGCAGGAGTTTTTTCTCGAGCATGAGTTTCTCTTCCCGAAGTCCGGCTTCCATCTGCTCGAGGGCCCTTTGCCTTCGGTATTTGAAAAGGAAAAAGGCCAGTAAACCCAGGGAGATACCGGAAATAATGCCAAGAATGGTCCTTTCGATGCGTATCCTGCGCCGGGCCGACTGTTCCTGTTCACGCAGCCTTGATTCGAGGTCCTGCTGCAATAGACTCTGGCGGGCCTTAACCTTTTCCGATGACTCCGTCAGTCTGTGGTGGAGGTTCAGGTAATGAAAGGCTGAGTCGGCCAATCCTTTATCCTGGAATATGGAGGCCATATTCTCCGTCACCCGCTCCTGAACATATTCGTCCTTTCGGTCCCTGGCCAGGGCCAGGGCCTTTCTGTAGTGGTGCAAAGCCTGGTCCGATTCCGATTCCTTGAGGGAGAGATCCCCCAGAAAGGTGTGCGCCACAGATAGGCCGGATCTCAATCCATAGGCCTCGTCGTGTAGAACCACATCTGTCAGCACTTGTCTCGCACTGTCGGTCTTTCCAATTTTCAGCAAAAGTTCTGCAAGACTAACCATGGCACGACTTACACCGTTACTGTCGGAACTTTCCCGTGCGAGTTTGATGGCCATTAGAAAATATTCCCGGGCTTCATCCGGTTTATCGGTTTTCATGGATATCAGGCCCATATTATTACAATATGAAAACCTGATATCATTGGGGATACCGGATTTTTGCTGCTGGAATAATCGTTGAAAGGTTTGATACCCCTGTTCCGTGAGTGCTCTGCTTCGATCAAAATTTCCAAGGAGGTTATGCACGCCCCCCAGATTAAAATAAGCATTCCCGATACTGAGGAGATCTCCTGATCTTTCGGCTGTCTTGAGTGCCCGATCAAAATAATCCACGGCCCGATCGAACAGTCCCCCGTAAAAGCAGATAGTCCCCGCCTGTGTCAAGGCACGGGACTGTTGGGCATAATTACCTTCTTTTTCGGCTATATCGACTGCGGTGAGTGCAAATTCAAGTGCTTTCCCAAGGTCCTGCTCCCTGCTGGCCTCAGATCGCTGTATGTACAGGAATATGCTTGACGTGTCAGCTTTCGCACTACTCAGTAACGAGAGGCAAAGGGCAATGGCTATGGTTCGATACATGGACATGGACACGGATGCTGAAATAAGGTGACATCTTTATCGTGGACCTAAGCGCAGCAAAGAAATGAAGATTACATGAGAAAGGCCGTCTTTGTGGGACGGCCTTTTTGAAATGATATTTAAACATCCATCAGTCGCCGCTCAGTGATGCGGCCAGGTATTCTCGGTTAAGGCGTGCGATGTTCAACACAGAGATCTCTTTGGGACATTCCGCTTCGCATGCATAGGTGTTGGTGCAGGAACCGAACCCTTCTTTGTCCATCTGGGCAACCATTGAGGTCACACGCTGAGCGCGTTCCGGACTTCCCTGAGGTAAGAGGGACAGATGCGAAACCTTCGCAGATACGAAGAGCATGGCCGAAGAGTTCTTACAAGCAGCCACACAGGCACCGCAACCAATACAAGTAGCGGCGGAGAAGGCGGCGTCTGCATGGTCCTTTTCGATGGGTATGGCATTGCCGTCAACAGCATTACCCGTATTGACGGATACATATCCACCGGCCTGGATGATCCTGTCGAATGCACGGCGATCTACCATCAGGTCTTTGATGACCGGGAACGAATCCGCACGGAAGGGCTCAATGGTGATGGAGTCTCCATCCTTGAAAGCACGCATATGCAACTGGCAGGTGGTCGTTCCCTTCCACGGTCCGTGAGGTCGTCCGTCGATCACCATGGAACAGGAACCGCAAATGCCTTCACGGCAATCATGGTCGAACGTAATGGGGTCCTCTCCTTCTCTGATCAGTTTTTCGTTCAACACGTCGATCATTTCGAGGAAGGACATCTCTGAAGAAATATCGCTCACCTTGTACGTCTCGAATCTGCCGGCCTCATTTCGGTTGCGCTGGCGCCATACCTTGAGGGTGAGATTCATGTGATAATGTTCCATGGACAGGATGATTGTATCGGTGGTCGTTTAATTTATGCTGCCGGCTCCCTGGGTAAAGAAACCGATCCCGGGTTTTACTTGTAACTACGCTGGCTCGGTTTGACAACTTCATAGATCAGCGGCTCCTTGTGCAGCTGCCATCCTTCGCCCTGGTATTCCCAAAGGGCGGCATGCATGTAGTCTGCGTCATTCCGGAGGGCTTCTCCATCAGGCGTCTGGTATTCTTCACGGAAGTGGCCTCCGCAGCTTTCGTTGCGTTCAAGTGCGTCAAGGCACATGAGTTCTCCGAGCTCGATGAAGTCTGCCACACGGCCAGCTTTGTCGAGTTCAGGATTCATCTCATTGATGGCGCCGGGTACGCGGACATCACTCCAGAATTCCTCGCGGAGTGCGCGGATCTCCTGGATGGCCTGCTTGAGTCCTTCTTCACTGCGAGCCATGCCGCACTTGTCCCACATGATCTTTCCGAGACGCTTGTGGAAACTCTCGACGGTCTGCTTACCCTTGATATTGATCAGTTTTTCGATCCGTTCGCGTACACGCTGTTCGGCTTCTGCGAATGCAGGATGATTGACGGATTCAGCGGGCTTGCCCACTTCGTCTGCCAGATAGTTGCCGAGGGTGTAAGGGATGACAAAGTATCCATCGGCCAGACCCTGCATGAGGGCGGATGCTCCGAGTCGGTTGGCTCCGTGGTCGCTGAAGTTGGCTTCACCCAAGGCATACAGTCCCTTGACAGAGGTCATCAGTTCGTAATCCACCCAAAGACCGCCCATCGTGTAGTGAACGGCGGGATATATGCGCATCGGTACTTCATAAGGATTCTCTCCGGTGATCTTTTCGTACATATCGAAAAGGTTACCGTACTTCTCCTTGATGACTTCCTTGCCGAGGGCGATGGTGGCTTCGAGGCCGATGTCTCCGAGATTCTTCTTGCTGACCTCTGCCTTTCCGTATCTCAGGATGGCATCTGAATAGTCCAGATAGACCGCCTGGCGGGAGGTGCCCACACCATAACCGGCATCACAACGCTCTTTTGCGGCACGGGAGGCTACGTCACGGGGGACGAGGTTACCGAAGGCGGGATAGCGACGCTCCAGGAAGTAGTCGCGCTCGTCTTCGGGGATATCTGTGGGTTTACGATCGTCGCTTTGTTTTTTAGGAACCCAGATCCGACCGTCGTTCCGGAGGGATTCCGACATCAGAGTGAGTTTCGACTGGTGGTCTCCACTTACGGGGATGCAGGTCGGGTGGATCTGCGTGAAGCAGGGATTTCCGAAAAGGGCGCCATGCTTGTGGGCCTTCCATGCAGCCGTGACATTGCAACCCATCGCGTTGGTGGACAGATAGAACACGTTTCCGTAGCCGCCTGTGCAAAGAAGGACAGCATGACCGAAGTGTCGCTCGAGCTCACCTGTTACCAGGTCGCGAACGATAACGCCGCGTGCCTGACCGTCGATCATAACGAGGTCGAGCATTTCATGGCGGCTGAATACCTGAACGGTACCCAGGGCTACCTGACGTTCCATAGCCTGATAGGCGCCGATGAGGAGCTGCTGGCCGGTCTGTCCTGCAGCGTAGAAGGTACGTTGCACCTGCGTTCCACCGAAGGAGCGGTTGCTGAGCAAACCACCGTATTCACGGGCGAAAGGGACACCTTGTGCGACGCACTGGTCGATGATGCTCGTACTGACTTCTGCCAGACGATATACATTGGCCTCGCGGGCACGGTAGTCACCACCTTTAATGGTATCGTAGAACAGACGATAGACGGAGTCTCCATCATTCTGATAGTTCTTTGCTGCGTTGATGCCACCCTGTGCCGCGATGGAGTGGGCACGACGGGGGGAGTCCTGAAAGCAGAAGGCCTTGACCTTGTAGCCAAGTTCTCCGAGGCTGGCGGCGGCAGAGGCGCCGGCGAGGCCGGTACCCACAACGATCACCTCCAGCTTGCGCTTGTTGGAGGGATTCACCAGGCGCACAGTGCTCTTGTAGTTCTTCCACTTGGTCTCCAGGGGGCCTGCGGGAATCTTACTGTCTGGCATATGTCAGGAGTTGGATGAGGTGACGGTATACTAATTGAATAAAACAGTCTTATTGATCAAAATAACAGTGTGATGCTCCCGATGTTTATCGGTTCAATATCGAAATAGAAAAAGAGCGGCATCAGGGCGAATATCAGCGGTATAAGTACAGCGTATCCGAAGCCAATGCTGCGGATCATACCGGTATACTTACTGTGATTCCATCCCATGGTCTGGAAGGCACTCTGAAAGCCATGCAGCAGGTGCCATGCCAGGGAGAAACATCCGAGCAGATAAACAACGACAGCCCAGCCACGGTCAAATGCCTGGTCCATCTTCAGATAGAGATTGTGATAATCCTTACCGTCATAGCTCACTGGATCGAGGTGGCCAAAGCGAGAGGGCACCCAGAAATCGCTCAGGTGGACGACCAGGAAGAGCAGAATGAGTGTACCCAGCAGTGCCATGGAACGGGAATACCATTTACTGGTCTTGTTACCGGCAGTTACGGCATATTTTGTGCTGCGACGGGCACGGTTCGAAGCTTCGAGCAGGTATCCCTGAACAATGTGAAGGATGAATCCCGCAAACAATCCGATCTCCATGATCCGGACCAGGATGTTTGTACTCATGAAGTGAGCAGCCTTGTTGAAATTCTCCTCGGCACCCGAGAAGAACACGTTGGCGTTGACGTAGCAGTGTACGATAAGGAAAACGATCAGGAATATCCCGGTCAGAGCCATTGTAATCTTCTTACCCACGGAGGAGGAGAAGAGCTTTTTCCACTTCATAGTCGAGATTTGCTTGAATTTCGAATGTCCGCAAATTTAGGCCAGCCGCGCCCAAAAAAGAATTTTGAGCCAGATATTGTCGAGAAAAACTGCGAAAACGTTACCAAAGGTGCCAAAACCGATCATCAGTCGGTACCATTGTTCAATCTTCTCAACATCATATTGTCGATCGCGGTGAACAGGTGTTGTGGCTGGGAGGTCCTCCAGGAGGGATATTCGAGCAGTGGAAGGTAACGTTCCAGTCTGGCGGCCTTGAAATCATACTGTGCATGGGCGGGCATATTCAGGGCAACCACCCAGCCTCCCTCATCGCTGATATCCTCCTGCCATTCTTCATAGTAACTGGCATCGCTGCTATGGAAATTCAGGACATTTTCGGTGATCAACAAGAACTTGCTGATGCCCTGGTCGATGAGGTTATCAATGATCTCCCGTTTCAGGGTCATGATGTCGTTTTCGATGGCATCATTCCATTCTCCGATGAATTCAATGACGACGAATCCCAGATCGTAATCAGCGAAGATGATCTTCAGATAAAGGGTTCGGGAGCCGAAATCATCCCATTGAGGATGGATGTAATAATTATAAACGGTTTGGGTGAACGCGAATTCATCATAACGCCGCTCGAAGAAAGGCGAACGGGCATCTTCTTCGGCCGTGTAGAGGTGGCGCCAGTTGTAATATGGTTCGATGTCATGCATCCCGCGGGGATGTGCTGTCGTTTATTTCCCAAGATTTTCTGCGGCAGATTTCACGGTTCCGTGCCGGAGCAGGATCTCCCTGGCGCTGTCATAATCGCTGATCCCGGTTCGGTCCATCAGCATTTTAACACCCCGGTCCACCAGTTTGTCGTTGGTCAGTTGCATGTTGACCATCCGGTTGCCTTCCACCCTTCCCAGCATGATCATGGCGCTGGTCGAGATCATATTCAGGACAAGTTTCTGAGCGGTTCCGCTTTTCATGCGGGTGCTTCCGGTCACAAATTCGGGGCCTACCACCACTTCAACCGGAAAGTCAGCCTCCCGGGAAACCGGGGCCGAAGGGTTGCAGACGATCGACCCGGTGGTGATGCCGTGGTTGCGACAGGCTTTCAGGGCATGGATCACGTAGGGGGTGGTTCCGCTGGCGGCAATGCCTACGACGATATCTGAAGGAGAAACATCAAAACTGCACAGATCCTTCCATCCATCCTCTTTGCTGTCCTCTGCGAATTCAACGGCCTTGAACATGGCATCCATGCCGCCGGCAATGATGCCGATGACCAGTCCGTGGGGGACGCCATAGGTCGGAGGACATTCACTGGCGGCCACTACCCCGAGCCGCCCGCTGGTACCGGCTCCGATGTAAAAAAGTCGACCACCGGAAAGCATTTTTTCAGCCACGGCTCCCGCCAGTCTTTCGATATCAGGCAGGGCCTTTTCCACCGCCAGGGGTACGATCTTATCTTCTGTATTGATGTTGCGCAGGATCTCCTGCACGGACATGCGTTCGAGATGATCGTATCTGGAGGGTTGCTCGGTTACACGCTGGAATGCTTCCATATTGAAGATGCAAAGTTACGAAATACGGGACTGAATTGCACGATTTCACGGGCCATCGAAGCGGAGCTGACCGCATAAGGCCGGATGATCAGCATGCTCCGGGATCGATCATTTATGGTATTTCCGCAATCCTTCCATGGGATTTCGAAGGATAACGCCCGGTGTCAGTTCATAATTGCGACAAAGTTCCAACACCACATCCCTGAATCCCCAGGCTACGCCGCCTACAAAGTGCACAGGCAATGTCCAGCTTTCGCGGTATTTGATGACATGATGGAAGAAGAAGTCATTGAGTCCGTCCTCGATGATGTTCTCCACCATGTAATGACCGCGGTTTTCGGCCAGGAATTCGGCGAAGCCGGCCAAATATCGGTTCGCCAGTGGTTTCTTGTAAACATTGGCGAGTATGGAAGGAGCGTCAGTCTGATATTTGTCATCGAAGCGGGCACGGAGTTCTTCGTCGTAAGTATTGTAGAGGTAGTATTGCAGCACCCGGCGTCCGAGGTAGGCTCCGCTGCCTTCATCCCCCAGGACATACCCAAGTCCGGGACTGTTGCGGGCGATGCGTTTGCCGTTGTAATAGCAAGAGTTTGAGCCCGTTCCGAGGATGCAGGCGACCCCTTTCTCCCGTCCGCAGAGTGCGCGTGCAGCGGCCAGCAGGTCGTTCTCCACCGTGACATCGGTACCCGGAAAGGTCCGTTTCAGGGCTTTTCTGACCAGTGCGGCATTGGGCTTGCTCAGACATCCGGTACCGTAATAATGGATCTCATCGATCTTCACCTTTCCCAGTTGCGGCAGCAGTTCACTTCGCAAGAGTTCCTCGATCTGCACATCGTTCAGGAAGTAGGGACTGATGCCCTGGATGAAAAAGGTAGAGGCCCGGCTTCCCTTCATCAGACACCATTCAGCCTTGGTGGAGCCGCTGTCTGCGATCAATTTTACGGTAGGCATGTGTAGTTCCGCGATTTTCAGCGAAATTCGCCATTCTCCGTCATCAACGCATACATTTCGGCATGAATCAGCGAAAACTGCAGGTCTGGATCCCCTTGCTCCTCTCTTTGTCGATGGTCATCGGCATCCTCATTGGTTACAAACTGCATGGCAACCTTCCATCCGGCAACCCGCTCTTTGGCGGAAGCCGTCAGGATGTGCTGAGGGAAGCCATGGGCCTGATCCGCCACAGATATGTCGATCCGGTGGATACTGACACCCTTGGACATGCCGCGATCGAACGGGTCCTGGAGATGCTGGATCCACACTCCGTATTCATCCCGGCAAAAGAACTGGCCGAAGTCAACGAAGACCTCGCCGGTCGTTTCCAGGGCATCGGCGTGGAGTTCAATATTTTTGATGACACTGTGCATATCCTGACGGTCCTCCCGGACGGGCCCAGCGCCATCGCCGGACTTCAGGCAGGTGATCGTATCCTGAAGGTTGGCGACAGCGTGGTGGCAGGCCGCGGGATCAGTTCGGACGGGATCCGATCATTGTTACGGGGACCTGACGGCACCCGGGTGGACGTCACCGTCCTCAGGAATCTGAAGGATCAACGAAAACTGACCATCATCCGGGGATATATCCCCATCACCTCACTCGATGCCGGTTACATGCTGGACGACAGCACTGGGTATATCCGCCTCAACCGTTTCTCAGAAGACACGTATGAAAGCTTTATGGAAAGGCTGGAAGCCCTACAGAAACAAGGCATGCGGTCGCTGGTGCTGGACCTGCGCGAAAACGGCGGCGGCATTTTGGATGAGGCTGTTGAGATCGCGGATGAATTTCTGGACGGGGATAAGCGGATCGTGTACACCGAAGGAGCGCATGTCCCCAGGAAAGAATATACCTGCCGCCGGAACGGACTGTTCGAACAGGGACGACTGGTATTACTGATGGATGAAGGCTCAGCATCGGCCAGCGAAGTACTGGCAGGTGCATTACAGGACTGGGATCGGGCAACGATCATCGGTCGCCGGAGTTTTGGTAAGGGATTGGTACAGGAACAGTACAGTCTGACGGATGGATCCGCGCTTCGCCTGACGGTCGCCCGCTACTATACACCGCTGGGGCGCAGCATCCAGAAGCCCTACACCGAAGGCAACGATAAGTACCATGACGAGATCTTTGACCGGTGGGAAAACGGCAGACTTCAGCAACCGGACACCGTCATAAAGCCGGGTACAAAGTCTTACCTGACGCCCAGGGGAAAGAAACTCTATGGCGGAGGCGGCATCTCTCCCGATGTCTTCATGCCCTTCGATACCACAGAGTCCGCCGGAATGCTCGCGGCCCTTTACGAAAGGAACACCCTCGACCGGTTTGCCTATCGTTATTATATCTCACACAGAACAGAGCTGGATCGCTACAAGACCCCTCAGGATTTCGTTCGCGGTTTCTCTGTGGATGATCTGATCTTCTCGGATTTCCTGCGGTTTGCAGTTACAGACAGTCTTGATCTGAAAGGGCTATCCTCATTGGAACAGCGCCGGTTGAAACACAGGATCAAAAGCAGGATGGCGCGCCAGATGTGGCGCAGCGAAGGGTTGTTTGCCGTGCTCAACGAAGATGACCCGATGATCCGAAAAGCATTGGGGAAGTCAGCGGAATAAGGGAGTCCAAGGGTCATCAACCCTTGCGCACTACGTATATCACGGAACTGCAGCGTTCTGTATTTGACAAGGCTGTCAGATTGGATACCATGCCTTGCAGCAGTGCACCAGGGTACCCAAGCCATCCGCTTTTGCGATACTTTTCACTCAGCAGCGACACGTAGAAGGCATCGAACCACATTGGGAGGGTACGCGTGACCGTTAGTCCCTTGCGGTTCATGAGCAACCGGATCGCATCCGGGGAGAAATGATACAGATGCCGGGGAACATCCCATGCAGCCCAGGACCCTCCGTAGTGCAATGCATCCGATGATCTATGATTGGGTACGGCGATGTACATGACACCTTCAGGCTTGAGTACCCTGGAGAGATGGCCGAGGGTATCCTGGAGTTCGTGGACATGTTCGAGGACATGCCACAGTGTAATGACATCAAAGGATGCATCGGGCATGGATCTAAGATGCTCCGGGGATTGGGCCTGAATGTTTTGCAATCGGCTTGCATTCTGACGTGCGGTCGGATCGGGTTCGAGTCCCGTGGCCATCCAGCCTGCATCTTTCATGACCTTCAGAAATGCCCCTGTTCCGCATCCATAGTCAAGGATGGCCGGGCTTTTCGATTGCACCTGGTCGGATACCAGCTTCCGTTTCTGTTGCAGTGTATGTGTACGGACGGCGTGGTAGAGCCGGTTGACCAGTCCTTTTTTTGTTTCCGTGTGGGAGACGTAATCTTCAGACTGATAGTATTTCCCGATCGAATGGCTGTCGGGTGCATCCTGCGTGAATTTCAGTTGGCACTGCATGCAGTGCCAAACCGGGAAAACCTCTCCACTGACGGAGTAGTCACGTATGCGCAGGTTCTCGCGTATGTCGGTACCGGCACAGGCGGGACACGCGGCGTGGTGAACGGTCATATCGTCAGGGGGCTTTGAGGGTGCTGTAGGTCGGAACCGGATCTGCCGGACCAATGCGGTCTTGTCTGACGGAGAATCCACTATCCGTGGGATAGAGAAAACGTAATCCGAAGATCAGCAGGGCAAAAATGGTCAGGATCATCGCCCGGAACCACATCCTCCGGTAGAGGGGTATGGGTTCACGCTGAGCCTGGAGTAACTCCTCCATTTCAGTGCTGGAACGATGCCATTCACCAACGCGTACGGTATGTTCGGCATCCTTTCGGATCACCCGGTCTGCGCGCACTTTGGGGATGAAGTCATAGTTGATGCGTTCTGCATCAAACTGAAAGCCGCTGCCATTATCAGGTCTCAGCATGCCGATACCATCAACGGGAACGGATTCGCCATGCAGGAGCCTGGTCTTGATATCGAAGGACAGATTGTTGACAGAACGAACAGCTTCCCAGTCAGCCAGGCCGCTGCGTTGTGAAATGTATGCGAACATCTCACGTTGCGGGGTATCGTGTCGATGATCGAACCTGATCGTGAAAGAGGGCGGCATCATACGCTTGCTGGCGAAATCCACCTGAGCGGAGATGCGCTGAATACGGAAGGTACCCACACCCGGGAGGGTCAGGGATCCGTGCTGGATGAAATATTCATGCAGCCATTGAGCGGTATCGTTCATCGTAGCGTCCATGGTACGCTCAAATTTAAGCGAACTCATTGGAAATAGGAAGAAAAGGATGCATGACCGTTCAATTCGCAAACCTGACGGAGACTCCTCCGATCATGTTGAAGCCATAGGCCTGGTATCTGTTCCAGCGTTCGTAGGATTTATTGGTGATATTCTGGAACCTGGCCCATACGCCAAATCGCTTGTTGATGTTGAATTCCAGCCCTGCATTCAGGTCGAGTGCACCACCAAGCCGGGAGGCTGAACCTGTCGATGTACGAAAGAGTGCGCCCTGCCAGATCCACGCATCGGAAGTGATCCAGAGCCCGCGGGCGATGCGCCATCTCAAATGCGCATCAATTTGCAGCGGAGGCATGCCCCAGGCCCGGTCTTCGGTGGTCTGCTTCCCGAATCCGTAAAGGTTCAATCCGGACTGGAAGGTGAACTGTTCGCCCTGAATGTACCCCAGTTCGCCGCGAATGTGCAGGGCTTCCAGACGTTCTTCGAAGATCACATCATAGGCGCGTCCGGTGGGCCATTTATTGACGAAGAGCGGCGTCTGCCTGAAGCTGGTGATGCCTGCGCGGGCGCTGTAGGACAGCCCCTTGGCGATCATGCCCTTGAAACCGGCGTATCGTTCTGTCATCCGCGTATTGCGGAGACTCGTCGGTACATCCATCCAGGGATTGATACCGGACAGTCTTTTGTAAGAACCCATCTCATAATAGCTGATCCAGCCTGCCTGCAATACCCATTTATCCTTAGCAATGGGGAATTCCGCGGTCACGACGGGCAGCAGATGGAACTGACCTTTATCCCATGACGGCGTAGCACCGGCCTTGACACGCACACGGGTCGTGCGGTAATCAACGGCGATGGGCACATTGACAAGATGATTGACGATGCCGTCCACGATGTCGGGGCTGAGTCTGATGAGGTCGGCCTGTACGCCCAGCGATAGCGCGAATTGCTCAGAGAATCTTTTCTCCATGGGCAGATTCACAGATAGCCCGAGTTCTGTGGCCTTTCTGTTATCGACCAGGAAATGGGTCTTGACACGGGGCTGGAAGCGCAGTCCGAATTCCGTGGGCTTGAGGTTCCGTATTCCTGTTTCTGCGGAAATGGTATTATACCTGCGCAGGATGTCTGAGACATCGATCAGGGGAAGGAGTCCCTTGTCGAAGCCAAACTGATAGAATCTGTCCTGAGAAAGTCCGACCTGCCCGAACCATTCTTTGTCCTCTCCGACGGGCGCCGCCACATCTCCACGGATGCGTGTCTGTCCGTAGTCCTGAAAATCAAGTTTCCCCCGCGAAGAAATATGGGATGCGAACAGGTTGAAACGCTGGCGGGTATCTCCGACACTGAGGCCGGCTTCTGCATACGGAGTGGTCAGGTTTCCGAATCCGACCTTCACGTAACTGCTGTTCTGCCACCCACCGGCAGTGTCAACTTCGCGCGTAACTGGTCTGAGTGCGAAGGGCGCCAGGGCCGGGACGATATTCTGTACGGGAATGTCATATGTGAGCCGGGGACGTGAGGTATCCGCAGGAGGGGGTGTGGTGGAGAAACCGATCTTTGCGGAGGGGCGCAGCACGGGCTTGAAACTCGAGGTGATCTCGATGGTTTGACGACGGGAGGTATCCTGTGCCACTGATCCCGGTGAATACAGGCTGGCAGACAGGGTCATCAGAACGATCAGTGAAGATCTCATATTTATTTGCATTGCGTTCGGCAGTGACATGTTGATTTCGTTGATGCGTGACCGTTAGTTATCGGACAGTTTGCCGTTCTTCTTTTCCTCTTCCGTTACCTCACGGAGTTTGGCGGCGGCCTCCTCTTTCAGTTCACTGATGGTCGTATTATCTACAACGCTCTGGAGGGTGGCCTTGGCGTTGAAATAATCTTTTTGTTTCCAGAAAACCTCTCCCATCAGGATATATGACCTGGTGATCCAGCCATCATAGGATCCTGATTTTTTGATGCATTCCAGTGCAGACTTCTCTGCATTCCGCAGGTCGTTCTGACGGAACTGGCATTCGGCGATGCGGTATCTGGCTTCAGCGGCGTAGGCGGCGTTGTTCCGGGCAATCACGTTGCGATATTGGTTGATGGCATCGGCGTAACGATCACTCCCTTGCGCGGCACGGGCGAGGACCATTGAGGCAAGGACCCTGTCGTCATTGTCAATGCCTTTTTCGCGCAGCAGTTCCTCCGCGTTGGGGACGGCCTCGTTCCATTTCTGTTGTTGATATTGGGCGCGCAGGAGTCCGCGCATGGCATCAAGCCGGAGTTCGGGCTCGCTGGTGAGGGATTTCAATCGGATGAACCAGTTCTCTGCGGCGGGATAATCCTTTCGGTCGAAATACTGTATACGTGCGGCCTGGCGCGTGGCGCGCTCTGCGAATCGGCTGGTGCCTTTTTCGGCCACCCATTCATAATCTGGCAGTGCCTTTAGATTATCTTTTTTGCGCTGCCATGCGTCTGCGCGGTTGAAATGCGCTTCAACGCTGAATTCGCCATCCGGAAATGCGTTCAGGTATCGGTCGATCGCGCTGATGGATGCATCTGCATCACCACCGGCGAGTCGGTTCTCCACAGCGGACCAGGCGAGAGAGTCTTCCTGGCTGCGGGAAATGCTACGACCGGCCTTCCTCAGGAAATCTGCATATTCTGAGGTCCTCCCCTCTTCCACATAGATAGCGCGGGCGGCTTCGAGCGCATCCTCCACTTCGGGAGCCTGCGGGTAGTCGGTCACGAGGAGTCGATACTGATCCAGTGCTTCCCGGTTGTTATCGAGGTTATAGTACGCGATCCCCAGTCGAAGGTGTGCCCTTGGCTTGAGGCTGTTGGCCTGAGGGCCAGATTTGACAATACTGCTCAGCCAGGGAATGGCTTCGCGAAAGCGTTCTTCCGACAGGTAGGTCGAGGCCAGTTCCATACCGGCCTGCGGGATCAGCGGGGAACCCGGATATTTTTTCGGGAAGGCAGTGAGGATGGAGATCTTGGCATTGGGGTTGGTGACACCGGCGATCATGGCCAGCTGATACTGGGCATGGTCGGCTCCCGTCCATCCAAATTCGACGGCCTGCTCATATTTATTTTTCGCCTGGGTGAGATCCCGTCGCATGTACCTGCAGTCGGCTTCTCTGAGGTATGCATCCTGGACGATGGCGGGACTGTTGGACCTGGCACCCGTTGCTACCTGTGAGAACTGTGTTTGTGCCGGTGCATAATCCTCCTGACGAAGATAAGCGTACCCCAGGGTGTATCTGGCGTTGATGGGCCGGGCGTCTCCCAGCGGCGGATATTCTTTGGATAAGTAGGCATTGAGCGCGCGGATCGCTTCGTCGTTCCGTCCGGTGCGATAGGCGATCTCCCCCTTCCAGAAACGGGCGGGGCCCGCGACGGAAGCGTTTTCGGGAGCAACCAATACGCGGTCGATCAGCCGTTCTCCACCGGCAAGATCTCCGTCTTCAATGAGTTCCATCGCCCGACCGAAGGCGACTTTTGGGAAGAGCCGTCGGCCAGACGCTGAGGCAAAACCCATGTTCTCGAGCAGGGTCAGTGCTTCGCGGTAGTTGTTGGTGTTGGCTAGCAGTCCGATCAGCAATTCCCGGGCTTCGCGGGCCCATACTGACTTCGGCCAGTTTTCATTAAAACGGCGCAGTTCTGCGAGGGCGACATCCTGATAGCCTAGTTCATAACTGAGTTTCGCATAGTTGAAAGCCGAAACCTCTCGCTGGGCGGGGATGCTGGTATTGGAAGCGCAATAGGCGAATGCATTTCGGGCTTCGGGACGACGACCGAGTTTCAGATAGGCATCTCCCAGGAGATACATGGCACTTTGGGTGAGCGAATCAGTTCCGGTGCTGAGCTGACTGAACCCCTCTGCGGCAGCGGCATATTTTCCGGTGATATATTGCGCGTAACTGAGTTCATAAAGTTGTCCCCGTGTGATCTTTTCGGGGCCCTTTGAGGATGCTTCCAGGAAGGGAAGTGCCTTGGCGAAGTCTCTTTTCTCAAACCAGGCGTGCCCCAGGAACTGGTTCATCTGATGGGCATAGAGACCCGATGTCTTCTCCCGGTTGGCCTGGGCATATGCCAGCGCTTTATCCTTTTGTCCCTGATGATAGAGGATGTCGGCGATATAGAAGGGAACTGCCTGAGCGTAGAGCGGGTGGCTTTCTACCTTTCGAAAAGCTTCGAGCGCCTCCGACATTTTTCGTTCCGTGTAACAGATGAATCCGTAGAAGTAATGCGCGTCCGGTAAGTTTGGGTGGTCGGGCAGCTGACGAACAGCCTGCAGGAGGGGTTTCGCCAATTTGTACTGACCCAGGGAGAAATAAGCGTGCCCCTGGTGATATTTCATATCGGATATCTGGGCATTGCTCAGTTGTGCCACATCCGTTTGTTCATAGGTATCTACGGCGGTCCTGAAATCCGAATTCCGGTAGTGGTATTCTCCCAGATAGAAGGCCATCTTTGATCGCAGGGCATCCTGTTCGTCACGGGCCATGAATCCGGCGGCGTCATCGGCGGCGAAGGGTTCCTGTCGCTGGAGGGCACAGGCCGTCGTGTAGAAATCGATCTCATCGGCCGTCAATCGGGCAGCGGCGCGATCAGCATCGGTGAGCGACCGCTGCAGGGACCGAAACATGGGATAGGCCAGGCTGTAACGTTCCTGTTGAAAATGTTCCCGGGCCTGCCAAAAGGTCTGTTTGGGATCATGCAGGGCCATCGTCTGTTGTGCGGAGGCAGTTCCTCTCAGAATGAGTAAAGACAATAGCAGGGTGAGTCTGGACATCATGCGGTCTGATTTCTTGTGATCGGGTTCGGCTGGACGAATGTACGATTCCCGCAGGTTTCAGTGCAGGAAACAAACCCGGTAAAAGGTACGAAAAACCGTTCCATACTGAACTTCACTGAATTGTGTGCCGGCCAATCTTTTGTTAAAAGCCCTATGCGGGTTGCATCTTACCTTTGCGGCGAGAAAGCACATCCTCATGAAAAAAATCCTCAGCACACGTACAGCGCCCTGGGCCTTGAATCTGTCACTGTTCATCCTTCGGGTTGGACTCGGATTATTGATGATCCCGCATGGATACAGCAAGATGGTTCATTTCAGTGAGCGCAGCGGGAATTTCATGGACTTCCTGGGATTGGGATCCGCTGTCAGCCTGTCGCTGGTGATCTTTGCAGAATTCTTCTGTGCCCTTTTCGTAGCGATCGGATTGTTCACCCGGATATCCGTAGTGCCACTGGTGATCACCATGACAGTGGCTGTTTTCAAAGCGCATGATGCTGACATCTTCGGAGAAGGTGAGCGCGGGATGCTTTTTCTGATCGCAGCGGTGGTCATCATGCTAAGTGGCCCTGGCAAGGCTTCGGTGGATGGCATCATGGGAAAATAAGGCCTTGCAGATCAAATCAACAGGATGTTTGAAACTAGGATACCCATTCGGGTGAGATATGCGGAGACGGATCAGATGAATGTCGTGTATCATGCGAATTACGCGACCTATTTCGAAGTGGCCAGGACGGAATCCATCCGGCAACTTGGCTTCACCTATCGGGAGATGGAAGACATGGGCATCGAAATGCCCGTTGTGGAAATAAATATGAAATACCTGAGGTCCGCCCGTTACGATGATCTGATCACGGTGCGGACGCAACTCAGGGAGTTGCCTCAACAGCATGTGATCACATTTCATCAGGACATCTTCAATGAAGCCGGGAAATTGATCACCAGCGGGTTTGTGACCCTGTTCTTTTTGAACAGATCAACGAAGAAGAGATCCTGCATGCCTGATGTCCTCCGGGAAAAGCTTCACCCTTATTTCGAAGACTCAGAGCCC
>VFQT010001704.1_pt1 | contig 25358 bp, 20 predicted proteins | sample 3512381 | NCBI WGS metagenome assembly VFQT01 (sample SAMN10412376, study PRJNA504923) | tailings metagenome | isolation source: Relicate 2 Philex TSF3 active mining site | place: Philippines: Tuba, Benguet | collected 2017-08-29
AAGCTGCGCAACACCTTCCGCTACCTGCTGGGCGCGCTGGAGGGATTCGGCGAGGACGAGCGGGTATCCGACGTGACGTCGATGCCCGAGCTGGAGCGCTATGCCCTGCACCGGCTGTGGCAGCTTGACGGCGACTTGCGCCTCGCCATCACCGGGTTCGATTTCAATACCTACGTCCGCAAGCTCAGCGAGTTCTGCAACGAGGACTTGTCGGCGTTCTTCTTCGATATCCGCAAGGACAGCCTTTACTGCGACGCGCCCGGAGATCCCAAGCGCCGCGCCTATCGCACCGTGCTCGACGTGCTGTTCCACGCGCTGGTCCGCTATGCAGCGCCGGTGCTGGTGTTCACCGCCGAGGAAGTCTGGGCTTCGCGCTATCCCGACGCGGGCAGCGTGCACCTGCTCGAATGGCCCGAGCTGCCGGTATTCACCGATGAAGGCCTGGCCACGCGCTGGAGCGAGCTCCGCGATCTGCGCGCCCAGGTGCTCGAAGCCATCGAACCGCTGCGGCGCGAGAAGGTGCTCGGCTCGGGCCTCGAAGCCGAAGTGACCGTCCCCGCGAACGCTCCGGACGGTGACCTCGCCGAGCTGTTCATCACCGCGAAAGTGGCGCGCGGGCAGGGCGACGGCGTGAGCGTCTCCCGCACCGATCTGCACAAATGCGGTCGCTGCTGGCGGCACCTGCCCGAAGTGACCGAGGACGGCGATCTGTGCGGCCGCTGCGAGGACGTGGTGAGCGCGCTGGAGGCGGCCGAGTGAGCATCGTCGCGCGCCGCACCGTCGGGCTGGCGATCGCCGCGCTGATCTACGCCCTCGATCAATGGGCGAAGTGGGCCGTGCAGAATCCGCTGCGTCTGCGCGAGGTCGGGTCCATCGAGATCCTGCCGTTCTTCAACCTGACCTGGGCGGAGAACTATGGCGTCTCGCTTGGCATGCTGACCGCCACGTCGTCCGAGATGCGCTGGCTGCTGGTGGCGTTGACCGCGCTGATCGCGATTGGGGTTCTCGTGTGGATGCTGCGCGAGAGGGCGATGGCGGACATCGCCGGGCTGGCGCTCGTGCTCGGCGGCGCGGCCGGCAACATCCGCGACCGCGCGACGCTGGGCTATGTGGTCGACTATGCCGATCTGCATTTCGGCGAGTTCCGCCCGTTCCTGATCTTCAACATCGCCGACGCCGCGATCACCATCGGCGTCCTGATAATCCTTGCCCGGTCCCTGCTTTCGCGCGAGAAGCCGAAGCCCGAGGCCAGTAGTGCGGCAGACGCCGCCCCGGAGAGCTGATACATGCGCAAGTCCACCGCCCTTTTCCTCGCGACCGCCGCTTGCGGATTGCTGACCGCGTGCGGCAGCAGCGGCCTGTTGAATCGCGATCGGCCCGACGAGTTCGCCGTGCAGCGCCAGACGCCGCTGGTGGTCCCGCCCGACTTCGCGCTCACCCCGCCGCAGCCCGGCGCGCCGCGCCCGGTGGATGCCAGCACGCAGCAGCAGGCGCTCGATGCGCTGTTCGGCGGTCCGGCTCCGCGCAGCGAAGTGGAGCGCAACGCCGTAAGCCGCGCCGGCACCGCCGCGCCGGGCATCCGCTCGGCGGTCGGCGATCCCGGCACCAACACGGTGGCAAAGGGTGAACTGACCCGCCAGATCCTCGCCGCGCCCCAAGGCGATGGCCGCGAAGCGCAGGCCGCGGCCGGGAGCTGATCCGCGACTGCGAGCGGCGGGGACCCTTGAGTCTCCTGCTTAGGTTGAGGCGACCAATGGCCGTTCGTGTCGAGCGTAGTCGAGACACCAGGCGCCACGTGTCTCGACTTCGCTCGACACGAACGGAATGGAATATCCGACCGGACCAGAGCAGCCTCGAAGTAACTTGTCGCTCAGAGGCGCAGAGAGGTTCTCGGCGGCAGCGTACAAACTATTCGGCGACTCATTTCTCCGCGCCTCCGCGCCTCCGCGCCTCTGCGCGAACTTCTCCGACGTTTATTCCTCGGTTTCCTCAGGGACCGGGCTCACCAGCAGCTTGTCGATCTTCAGCCCGTCCATGTCGACGATCTCGAAACGCCAGCTACGGTCGGTGAAGTACTCGCCTTCGGTGGGCAGCCGCTTGAGCACCGATAGCGCATAGCCCGCCGCCGTCGCGTATTCGCGCGTCTCCGGCAGGTCGAGCCCGAGCCGGTCCGACAGCACATCGGCGGGCATCGCCCCGGCGATGAGCAGTGAGCCGTCGTCCCGTTCCACCATCATCGGCTCGTCGCCTTCGTCCAGATGGCTGACGAAATCGCCGACGATGGCGCTCAGCAGGTCGGCGGGCGTGACCACGCCTTCGAGGTGGCCGTATTCGTCGTGGACCAGCGCCATGGAGACGTCGGACTGCTGCAGGATCCGCAGCGCGTCCAGCGCATCGAGCTGATCGGGGATGACTTCGGCCTTCCGCAGCAGCCCGCCGATATCGACATGCCCGCTCGCCAGCAGCTGCGCGAGCACGTCGCGGGCCTTGAGCACGCCGACGATATTGTCCGGGCTGCCATCGACCACCGGCAGCAGCGAATGCGGCGATTCGGCGATCCGCGCGCGCAAGTCGGCCTCACTGGCGTGCCTATCGACCCAGTGCAGCTCGGTACGCGGCGTCATCACCCCGCGCACCGGCCGGTCGGCGAGGCGCATGATGCCCGACATGATCGCGCGCTCGTCTTCCTCGATCACCCCGGAACGCGTCGCTTCGGCGAAAATCATGTGCAGCTCTTCGGCGGTCACGCCGTTGTCGCCGGCATGGCGCACGCCGAGCAGGCGCAGCAGCAGGCCCGACGACCGGTCGAGCAGCCACACGAAGGGCGCCATCACCCGCGACAGCCACGCCATCGGTCGGGCGGCGAACAGCGCGATCGGTTCGGCCGCGCGCAACGCGATCTGCTTGGGCACGAGTTCGCCCACCACCAGGCTGAAATAGGTCGTGGCGAAAATCACCAGCGCGAAGCCGATCTCGTCGGCGGCGCGCGGCGGCACACCCAGCGCGGCAAGGCGCTCACCGGTCGGGCCGCCCAGGCTCGCGCCTGAATAGGCGCCGGCGATGATGCCGACCAGGGTAATGCCGATCTGCACCGTCGAGAGGAACTTGCCTGGATCCGCGGCCAGCCCCAGCGCGCACTTGGCATTGCCGCTGCCGCGGTCGGCGGCCATTTTCAGCCGCGCCGTCCGCGCGGACACGATCGCCAGCTCGGACATGGCGAATACGCCGTTGAGAAGGATAAGTCCCGCGATAACGAGAACGTCGGTCCATGGGTAAGGCGTCACGGTTCGGGCGCTAGCAGAAAGCCGGGCGCGCGCGAAGGAGAACATGACGCGCGCGAAATCGTTGCTGGAACCGTAGGCGGCGAGGCTCGTTGACATCGCACGTGTGCAGCGGGCATTCATGTTCACAATCACACAGTTGGCCGAGAGGCAGCCAAGGAAAGGTACCGATCATGAGGAAATCCCGCCTGCTGGTGTCCAGCGTCGCCATGATCTCGCTGCTGACCGCCTCGGGCTGCGTAACCGATCCCAACACCGGCGAGCGCAAGGTCTCTCGCACCGCGATCGGCGGCGGCGCGGGCGCGCTGGCGGGCCTGCTGCTGGGCGGCCTGATCGGCGGCGGCACCGGCCGCATCATCGGCGCCGGCATCGGCGGCATCGCCGGCGCGGCGGTCGGCTACACGATGGACCAGCAGATCAAGGAACTGCGCGAAAGCACCGCCGGCACCGGCGTGGATATCGCGCCCACCGACGACGGCCAGGCGATCCTCGTCAATTTGCCCGAAGGCGTGACTTTCGACGTCAACAGTTCGGCGCTGAAGCCGGAATTCCGGGGTACGCTGGAAACGATCGCGCGCAGCATGAACCAGTATCCCAACAGCCTGATCGATGTGTACGGCCACACCGATTCTACCGGCTCCGACCAGTACAACCAGACGCTGTCGGAAAGTCGGGCGCGCACCGTCGCCAATTATCTGACCATGCAAGGCGTCTCCGCCGCCCGCGTTCGCAGCCAAGGCTACGGCGAATCGATGCCGGTAGCCGACAATGCCACCGAGGAAGGCCGCCGCCGCAACCGCCGCGTCGAGATCAAGATCGTGCCGATCAGCCAGGAGCAGGTCCAGGCGGCGCGTCAGCAGGGGTATTGATTGATACGCCCTTAGCCGTCGCCCCTGCGCAGGCAGGGGCCTATCCAAGCTCTTGTATGAGCGATGGTTCAGCGGTTTGCCGCGACGTCGGATGGACCCCTGCCTGCGCAGGGGCGACGGCTAAGGGCGGACCATAAGGGTGTGCTCCGTTCAGGCGGAAGCGAACGGATGCCGCCGGGACAGGCTCTGTTGAAACGGGAAGGCTCTACCCCGCCAGCTTCCGCGCCCGCTCCGCCAGCCGCCCAACCGCCGCCGCGTGGATCGCCGGCGCGCTGACCAGCACGCCGAAGGCACGGGGATCGCGCTTGTTGTAGTTGAGCGGGTGTCCGAACGCATCGGTCGCGACCGCCCCCGCCTCGCGCGCGATCAGCGCCGCCGCGCCGATGTCCCATTCGAATCCCCAGCGCAGCGTCGCGAGCAAGTCGGCCTCGTTCGCGGCGACCATCGCGATTCTCAGCGCGATCGAGTTGGGCTGCTCGACCATCACCAGGTCGGCATCCTCGCGAGGCAGCGAAACCGTGGGAACCCGCGCTCCGGCCAGCTCACTGCGATCGCTCGCCACGAGCCGCGCGCCGTTGCGCCAGGCGCCCCGCCCCGCCTCAGCGCTCCAGAACTCGCCGCCCTCGGCTGACGAACGCGCGGGCGCGCAGAGCATCCCGAACAGTGGCCTGCCCGCGCTGATCAAGGCGACCGAGACCGCCCAGCCGCGCCGCCCGCGCACGAAGTCGCGCGTGCCGTCGATCGGATCGACCAGCCAGATCAGGCCGCCTTCCAGCCGCTCGGGCGCATCGGCGGTCTCTTCCGAGAGCCAGCCGGCCGACGGCAGCAGCGCCCCCAGCTCCCGCTTGAGGAAAGAATCGACCGCCAGATCGATCTCGCAAACCAGGCTGCCCGGCGCCTTCTCCCAGACGTCGAGCGCGTGCCCCTCGCCCGGCCAGCGCGCCATGGCGATGCGTCCGGCTTCGCGCACGATCGCTTCGAGTCTGGTTCGATCGAGCATTCAACCTCTTCGATACGTGTAAACTACAATCCCGATCGCGCGGTTTGGCCGGTCTGCGGGACTTTTCAAGCGGGATCGATTGTGCTTAGGCGGCCCCGCGAAAGAACAACCTGCCTACCGGGCTCAGCAGCGGAAAGCGATCATCCATGAATATTCATGAATACCAGGCCAAGGAACTGCTTGCTAAATTCGGCGTCGCGATTCCCGCCGGGCATGCCGCGCTGACCGTGGACGAGGCCGTCGCCGCCGCCGGAAAGCTGCCGGGGCCGCTTTACGTCGTGAAGGCGCAGATCCATGCCGGCGGACGCGGCAAGGGCAAGTTCAAGGAGCTTGGCCCCGATGCCAAGGGCGGCGTGCGCCTTTCCAAGTCGATCGACGAAGTCCGCGCCAATGCAGCCGATATGCTCGGCAACACGCTCGTAACGATCCAGACGGGCGAGGCCGGCAAGCAGGTGAACCGCCTCTACGTGACCGACGGCGCCGACATCGCCAAGGAATACTACCTGTCGATGCTCGTCGACCGCGCCAGCGGCCGCATAGCCATGATCGTCTCGACCGAGGGCGGCATGGACATCGAGACCGTCGCGCACGACACGCCCGAGAAGATCACCACCATCGTGATCGATCCGGCCGAGGGTTTCCAGCCGCACCACGGCCGCGCGGTGGCCTTCGCGCTCAAGCTCAAGGGCGATCTCAACAAGCAGGCGCAGAAGCTCGCCGCCCAGCTCTATGATGCCTTCACCGCCACCGACATGTCGATGCTGGAGATCAACCCGCTGATCGAGACCGCTCCCGACGCTTCCGGCGCCAGCCAGCTGCTGGTGCTCGACGCCAAGGTGAGCTTCGATTCGAACGCGCTCTACCGCCACCCCGACATCGAGGCGCTGCGCGACGAGACCGAGGAAGACCCGGCGGAAGTCGAAGCGAGCAAGTACGACCTCGCCTACATCAAGCTCGATGGCGACATCGGCTGCATGGTCAACGGCGCCGGTCTTGCTATGGCGACGATGGACATCATCAAGCTCAACGGCATGTTCCCGGCCAACTTCCTCGACGTCGGCGGCGGCGCCACCACCGAGAAGGTGACGGCGGCGTTCAAGATCATCCTTTCCGACCCGGCGGTGAAGGGCATCCTCGTCAACATCTTCGGCGGCATCATGCGCTGCGATACGATTGCCGAAGGCATCGTCGCCGCCGCCAAGGACGTGAACCTGTCGGTTCCGCTCGTGGTCCGGCTGGAAGGCACCAACGTCGAGCTTGGCAAGCAGATCCTCGAAGGCTCGGGCCTGCCGATCGTTTCCGCCAACGACCTGGGCGACGCCGCGCAGAAGATCGTGGCGGAAGTGAAGAAGGCGGCTTGATCGTAAAGCCCCTGCCGCGCGGCGGGAGGGGCTTGACCTGGCGCTGACGTGCGGCAAAGGCGGCGCCGCAGCGTTTTAATCGCGTGACTAAATTCCGCCATCTGAGAGGAAGGGCCTCATCCGATGAAGATCCTCGTGCCCGTGAAGCGGGTGATCGATTACAACGTGAAGCCGCGGGTCAAGTCCGACGGCACCGGCGTCGACCTTGCGAACGTCAAGATGAGCATGAACCCGTTCGACGAGATCGCGGTCGAGGAAGCCATCCGCCTGCGCGAAAAGGGCGTGGCAACCGAAGTGATCGCGGTTTCGATCGGCCCGGCCAAGGCGCAGGAAACGCTGCGCACCGCGCTGGCGATGGGCGCCGATCGCGCGATCCTGGTGCAGACCGATGACGAGGTCGAGCCGCTGGCGGTCGCCAAGATCCTCAAGGGCATCGCCGACGAGGAGCAGCCAGGTCTAGTCATCCTGGGCAAGCAGGCGATCGACGACGATTCCAACCAGACCGGCCAGATGCTCGCCGCGCTGCTGGGCCGTCCGCAAGGCACCTTCGCCAGCGAGGTTGAAGTGGAAGGCGATTCGGTCGTCGTCACCCGCGAAGTCGACGGCGGCCTGGAAACGGTGAAGCTTGCCATGCCGGCCGTGGTCACCACCGACCTGCGCCTGAACGAGCCGCGCTATGCCTCGCTGCCCAACATCATGAAGGCCAAGTCCAAGCCGCTCGCGGCGAAGACGCCCGCCGACTACGGGGTCGAGACCGCGCCGCGCCTCAAGACTCTCAAGGTCAGCGAGCCGCCGGTGCGCCAGGCCGGCATCAAGGTGGCCGATGTCGATGCGCTGGTCGCCAAGCTCAAGGAACTGGGCATCGCGTAATCCGCCAACCTCCGCGCGTGTCGAGCTTGGTCGAGACACGTTCGCGCCGCGCTTCTCGACTTCGCTCGAAGCGAACGGGAAACGGGTCCGGAAAGGGATTTTGAAATGAAGACACTCGTTTGGGTCGAACACGACAACGCCTCGGTCAAGGATGCGACGCTCGCCGCCGTGACCGCCGCCGGCCAGATCGGCGAAGTGACCGCGCTCGTCGCGGGCGCGGGCTGCGACGGCGCCGCCCAGGCCGCCGCGCAGATCGCCGGCGTGGGCAAGGTGCTCAAGGCCGATGACGGCGCCTACGGCAACGCCCTTGCCGAAAACGTCGCGCCGCTGATCGCCGCGCTGATGGCCGATTTCGACGCCTTCGTCGCGCCCGCCACCAGCAACGGCAAGAACATCGCGCCGCGCGTCGCCGCGCTGCTCGATGTGGCGCAAGTGTCGGACATCCTCTCGGTCGAAGGCCCCAAGACCTTCACCCGGCCGATCTACGCCGGCAACGCCATCGCCACGGTGGAAAGCTCGGACGCCAAGCTCGTGCTCACCGTGCGCGGCACTGCCTTCGCCAAGGCGGCGGCAAGCGGCGGCTCGGCCAGCGTCGAGGCCGCGTCCGGCCCGGCCGACGCAGGGCTTTCCAGCTTCGTCGGCTCGGAACTCGCCAAGTCCGAGCGGCCCGAGCTCACCAGCGCCAAGATCATCGTCTCCGGCGGGCGCGCGCTCAAGGATGCCGAGACCTTCCAGCAGGTCATCTTCCCGCTCGCCGACAAGCTGGGCGCCGGCGTCGGCGCCAGCCGCGCGGCGGTGGACGCGGGCTACGTGCCCAACGATTACCAGGTCGGCCAGACCGGCAAGATCGTCGCCCCCGAAGTCTACGTCGCGGTCGGCATCTCCGGCGCGATCCAGCACCTCGCCGGCATGAAGGATTCCAAGACCATCATCGCCATCAACAAGGACGAGGACGCGCCCATCTTCCAGGTCGCGGATATCGGCCTCGTCGGAGACCTCTTCAAGCTCGTGCCAGAGCTGACCGAGAAGCTGTAATTCGCCCCCAGCGGCTCGAAATGACGGAAAGGCAGCCCGCAACGGCTGCCTTTTTCGTTGGGGTCAACGGACTTTTGATCGAGAAGCCACGACTGCTACGCTTTTTGGCGCGGTAGCTCTTACAGCAACACATCCACCGCATGGATCGCCACCCCCATCAGTCCGCCCACCAGCGTGCCGTTGATGCGGATGAACTGAAGGTCGCGGCCGACGGCGCCCTCGATGCGGGCGGTCACGGTGTGCGCGTCCCAGCGCTTTACCGTTTCCGACACCAGCCGCACGATCTGGTCGCCATAGCGTGACGCCGCGCCCACCAGCGTACGGCGGGCAAAGCGATTGACCATCAGCTGCAACCGGGCATCCTGCAACAGCGCCTGCCCAAGCTGCCCCAGGCTGGCCGCCAGCTCTCCGCCGAGCGCCGCGCCCGGATCGCGAAGGCCGCGCAGCAACGCAGCGCGGATTCGCTCCCATACGCCCTGCCACCAGTCGCCCAGCGCCGGGTTTGCAAGCAGCTCGGCCTTCGCGCGCGCCACTTTGGCCTGCATCTGCGGATCGTGGAGAAGATCGTGCGCGAGCTTCTCCAGCCCCTCCTCCACCTTCGCGCGCAGCGGGTGATCCGGGTTCACCAGCGTTTCGGCCAGCAGGCGATAGAGCCCGTCGAGCACGGAGTTGGCGATGCGCTCATCCAGCCCGGTCCAGCGCAGCAGGGCATTGGCGCGCTCATGAATCATCTCGCGCACCAGCGCCTCGTTGGCCTCCAGCACTTTCGCCGCCCACCGGATCAGCCCTTCGAGCAGCGGCAGATGGCGCCGGTCGGCGATGGCGGCGGTCAACAGCTGGCCGAGCAGCGGCGCCAGGTCGAGCCGTTCGAGCTGGTTGCGCAGCCCTGTCTTCACGACGCCGCCGAGCTGCTCTGGATCGAGCGATTCGAGCATGTCGGCCAGCAGGTCGGCCGCGCCCGCGCGCAGCCGTGACTGTCCGCCGGGCACCGGGTCCGCGAGGTAGGCGCCTGCCGCCGCCGCCAGGTTGAAGCTCTGCAGGCGCCGCGCCACCACCGCCGGGGTGAGGAAATTGTCGCGCAGGAAGGCCGCCATCGTATCGGCGATGCGGTCCTTGTTTTCCGGGATAATCGCGGTGTGCGGGATCGGCAGGCCGAGAGGGCGGCGGAACAGTGCGGTAACCGCGAACCAGTCCGCCAGCCCGCCCACCATCGCCGCCTCGGTGAAGGCGATCGCGAAGCCCCATGCCGGATGAACGCCGGCAAACCGGCGCAGCAAAAGGAAGCAGATCGCCATCGCCACCAGCAGCCCGGTCGCGATGAAGCGCATGCGCCGGGCGCGATCGGCGGAAATACCCGGACCAGCGGGGGCGCGCGGGGGAATGAAAACGCTCACTCGGCGGGCAGGCTGCCTTCGCGCTCGCCGCGTGTCACCCGTTCCGCCTCGCCGTGTTCGGGATCATAGGTCAGCAGGGCGCGCCGCAGATTGGGCCCCAGCCGCTTCTCAAGCCCGTCGGCCAGGCTGAAGGCGGCGGGCACGATCAGCAGCGTGAGCACCGTCGACAGCAGAAGGCCGCCGATCACCACCGTCCCCATCGGCGAGCGCCAGGCGGCGTCCCCCGAAATCGAGAACGCCGTAGGAATCATGCCCGCTATCATCGCCACCGTGGTCATGACGATCGGCTGCGCGCGCTTGTGGCCCGCATCGACGATGGCGTCGAACTTGGAACGTCCCGCCTTCATTTCCTCGATCGCGAAATCGATCAGCAGGATCGAGTTCTTCGCGACGATGCCGAAGAGCATCAGGATGCCGATGAACACGGGCATGGACAGCGGCTGTCCGGTGATGAGCAAGGCAAGGAGCCCGCCAAAGGGCGCGAGCGACAGCGATCCCATGTTTACCAGCGGCGAGACGATCCGGTGGTAGAGCAGCACCAGCACCGCGAACACGAGCAGCACGCCCGAGACGATCGCGACGATGAAATTGTTGATCATTTCCTCCTGCCAGCGATCCGAACCATAGGCCTCGTTGCTGACGCCGGCGGGCAGGTTGCGCATCGTCGGCAGCGCGTTGATCGCATTGGTCGCATCGCCCTTCACCACGCCTGGCGCGAGGTCGGCGCCGATGAATATCCGCCGCTCCTGGTTGTAGCGCTGGATGCTGGTCGGCCCAGCGCCGAGCGTGATCTCGGCAACGCGCGATAGCGGAACCGAGCCGCCGCTGGCGGTCGGCACCGGCAGGTTGGCGATGTTGGCGAAGTCGCGGCGCGCATCTTCGGAGAGGCGGACGCGGATCGGCACCTGCCGGTCGGACAGCGAGAACTTGGCCGCGTTCTGGTCGATCTCGCCGATCGTCGCGACGCGGATCGCTTGGCTTAGCGCGGTTGTGGAGACGCCGAGGTCGGAGGCCAGGTCCAGCCGCGGCTTGATCACGATCTCGGGGCGCCGCAAGTCCGCGCTCACGCGGGGCGCGACGATCTGCTTCAAGCCGTTCATCTCCTGAACCAGCCGGGCGGCGGTTTTTTCCAGCAGTTCCGAATCGGAGCCTGATAGCATGATCGAGATCGGACGGCCGGTGCCGCTGCCCGAATCGTTCAGGTCGCGAAAGGTGACGCGCGCATCGGGCAGGTTCTGGAGCACCGGGGTGACCTCGTTCTCCAGTTCCTTGCTGGTCAGCTTGCGATCGTCCTTGAGCATGACCATGAGCTGGCCCGAGCCTTCCGACACGGTTTGCAGCACATTCTCGACGTCGGGCTTCTCGGCCATGATCCGCCGGACCTCATCGGAAACCGCGTCGGTCTGCGCCAAGGTGGTGCCGGGGACCGTTTCGATCTGCAGGCCGACGTAGTCGCTGTCCTGCGTCGGGAAGAACTCCATCGGCATGGTGGCGCCGATGAGGAGCGTGAGCATCAGCGAAGCCGCGCCGATCCCCATCATCCAGATGCGGTGATCGCGCATCCGTGCGGCGAAACGCGCCCGCAACGACAAGCGCCCATCCCCGCGCCGATGCGCGCGGCGGTAAGCGGTGGCCTTGCGCTGATCCAGCGACCAGTTCAGCACCCGGAGGTAGCCATCCATCGCGGGGCCGGTGCCGTGGTCCTCCTCGCCGTGGGCCTTGAGGAAGTAGGCGGCGATCATCGGCGTGATCAGGCGCGCGACGGCAAGGCTCATCAGCACCGCGACAACCACCGTCAGGCCGAAATTGCGGAAGAACTCACCCGAGATGCCGGGCATGAGCCCCACCGGCAGGAACACCGCGACGATCGAGAAGGTGGTTGCCACCACCGCCAGCCCGATTTCGTCGGCGGCGTCGATCGACGCCTGATAGGCGGTCTTGCCCATGCGCATGTGGCGCACGATGTTCTCGATCTCGACGATGGCATCGTCCACCAGAACGCCGGCGACGAGGCTGAGGCCCAGCAGCGACAGCTCGTTGAGCGTGAATCCCATCAGGTCCATGAACCAGAACGCCGGGATCGCCGAAAGCGGGATCGCCAGCGCCGCGATCATCGTCGCGCGCCAGTCCCGAAGAAAGAAGAAGACCACCACGACCGCGAGGATGGCGCCTTCCACCATGGCCGCCATCGAGCTTTCGTACTGCTCCTTGGTGTAGTCCACCCTCGTGAACATGCGCTGGAAACGGACGCCCGGATTCTCGGCCTCCAGCTTCTTGAGCTGCTCCATGGATTCATCGTAAACGGTAACGTCGGAAGCGCCGCGCGCGCGCGACATCGCGAAGGTCACCACCGGCCGGCCATTGAACTTGGCGATGCTGGTGATCTCGCCATAGCTGTCCGAGACTCGCGCGATGTCCGCCAGCTTCACCGAACGGCCGGCGCCGAGCGTAATATCGGTCTGCGACAGCGCGTAGGCATCCTCGGCATTGCCCAGCACGCGCACCGACTGGCGCGAGCCGCCGATTTCGGCGCGGCCGCCGGCGGCGTTGACGTTGAGCTGGCGCAGCGCTTGGTTGACCTGCGACGCCGTGACCCCCATCGCCTGCATCCGCGCGGGATCGAGCGTCACCAGGATCTCGCGATCGACGCCGCCCGAACGGGCGATCCGCGCCATGCCCTCGATCGCCAGCAGCCGCTTGGAGACGGTATCGTCAACGAACCAGGAGAGCTGCTCCATGGTCATATCGTCAGCCTCGACCGCGAAATAGGCGATCGGCTCGGACGAGGTGCTGGCCTTGACGATCTGCGGCTCGAGGATGCCGTCGGGCAGTTCGCTGCGAACCTGATCGACGTTGTTCTTAACTTCGTTGAGCGCTTCGTTGATGTTTTCGCCGAGCTGGAACTCGACCATCGTCTGGCTCTGGCCCTCGGTGGCGGTGGAGCTGATCGTCGCCACGCCGCTGATGGAGCGGACCGCGGCCTCTACCCGCTGGGTGATCTGGGTCTCGATCTCGGTCGGGGCGGCGCCCGGCTGGGAAATCGTGACGATGACCAGCGGAAATTCGATGTCCGGCTGCTGCTGCACGTCCATGCGCATGAAGCTGACGATGCCGATCAGCAGCAGCCCCGCGAACAGGACGATCGGCACGATCGGGTTGCGGATCGACCATGCCGAGATATTGCGAAGGTCCACGGGTCAGCCTTTCGGCACCGGCGCGGCCTTGGGCCGCACGGTCTCTCCCGCCGAGAGGAAGGCGCCGGCGCGAAGCACCACGCGCTCGCTACCCGACAGCCCTTCGATGACGGCGATGCCGGAGTCCGATATAGCGCCGGTCTTCACCGCACGGCGCTGCACCTTGTTGGCGCTGTCGACGACGTAGACGAAATTGCCGTTGGCATCGGACATGATAGCGGATTCGGGCAGACGCGGCGCCACGAGCGTACCCGATGCGATCGAGACGCTGGCGAACCCGCCGGGCCGCAGCTCGGGGGCGTAGGAGAGCGCGATCCGCGCTTCGCCCTGCCGGGTCTGCGGGTCGATGATGGGCGATACCTGCCACACTTCGCCAGCGAAGGCCCGCTGGCTGCCGACCGGAGTCACTTGCGCCATCACGCCGGGCGAGATCTTGGCGAGATCCTCTTCGCTGAGCCTGGCGAGCAGCTCCATCTCGCCGCCCTTGGCGATGCGGAACAGCACATTGTTGCCGCCGCTCACCACCTGGCCGGGCTCGACATCGCGCGCGAGCACCAGCCCGGCGGCAGGGGAAACGATGTTGAGCCGCCGCGTGCGCGCCTGGCTTTCGGCGAGCTGCGCGCGCGCCACGCGGACCCGCGCGTTGGCCGCATCGCGCGTCGCGGTGAGCCGGTCGACATCGGCCTTGGACACGAAGCCGCGCGCGACCAGCTTGAGAGCGCGGTCGAGATTGGCCTGCGCGAGCTCCGCGTCGGCCTGGGCCACCTGAATCTGCGCTGCGAGGCTGGCTTCCTGCTGGACCTGCACCGAGCGGTCGATCACCGCCAGCACCTGTCCGGCCGAAACCCACTGGCCGGGCTCGACGAGGACTTGCACGACCTGCCCGCCTTCGCCCACCGAGCCGACCGGCATTTCGCGCCGCGCGGCCAGGGTTCCGGTGGCGCCGATCTCGCCCGCGATGGTGGCGCGGCCGGGCGCGATAACGGTAACCACCGGGAGCTGATTGACGGTCTCGCCCGTCTCCTCCGAGCCGCCGTGAAGCAGGAACCACAGCCCCGCCATCACCACGGCGGCCAGCGCCAGGATGATCCAGACGCGCCGGCGCGCACGCCGGTCTTCCGCGTCGGAAGGAGCCAGAGGGTCATAGACTTCCCGGTCCAGCGCGTCCGCGGAAGCGTCTATCTTGGCGTCGTAATTCATCAGGTCACCGCTCGATAGCGGCCGCGGATCGGCGCGCGCGCGGAGGCCGGGGCTTCCGCAGGGATAGGCACGCTGCCGCAATAGCCATCCCGCGAGCGCGAAGCAATCCGCGACCGCATTCCAAGCAGGCGATTCGGAGCCGATTCACGAGGCCGCCACGACGATCCGTCTGCGGAGTTGCGGGGCGAACCCTCCCCGCGCGCGCCTCAGTACTTCTGCTGCCGCTCGTAAAGGTCGCGGTAGTGCTGGATGCGCGTGACCCGCAGGCCCTGCATGCCCGAACGATCCACGGCACGCTGCCAGGACGCGAACTCCTCGAGGGTGAGGCAATAGCGTTCGCACACCTCGTCGATCGTCAGCAAACCACCATTGACGGCGGCCACGACCTCCGCCTTGCGGCGGACCACCCAGCGGCTGGTGTTGGGCGGCGGCAAGGAATCCAGCGTGAGCGGCTCGCCGAGGGGGCCGATCACCATAGCCGGGCGGATTTTCTGGTTCTCAATCATCATCACCCTCGATCGCCGGCCGCATCTTGACCGGCAACGGCGACCTGTTTCGCGTCGTCCGGATTGCCAATGATTGAAGCACTAGGGTTAACAGGAGCTAAGGCTTCATGGCGTTGCGCGAGGAGCCGTGCCGCGCTTGCGTTAAAGCTCCCCGCGCCCGGCCCTTGGCCGGATATCGCGCGGGCGCCTGCTGCCGTGGACGGCATGCGCCTCCCGGCGAGGCGTGCGCGCAGGCCGCGCCAGTCGAGCGCAAGCGATTTGCGCCGGATGTCAGGTTCGATTCCGCACTCCATGCCGCCGCTATAGGCCGCGACACGTCAAGGGGAGGTAAAGGCGCGCTTTACCGGACATTGACGTTGGTTAACCGCCCCGGACCAAACGCCGCGGCTGTTTGCCTAATTATTAAGACCCTATATGGGGCGCCAATGCCCGCGCTGCTCGCCACGACCGGCCTCGACGCCGCCTCGCTGTTCCAGCTTGCCGAGCCGCTTGCCGGCCGCCGCATCGTCGTGGCGATGTCGGGCGGCGTCGATAGTTCGGTGGTCGCGGCGCTCGCCGCCTCGACCGGGGCCGAGGTCATCGGCGTCACGCTGCAGCTCTACGATCACGGCGCGGCGAGCGGCCGCAAGGGCGCCTGCTGCGCCGGCGACGATATCCGCGATGCGCGCGCGGTGGCCGATCGCCTTGGAATCGCCCATTACGTGTTCGACCACGAGTCCAGCTTTCGCGAAGAGGTCGTGGAGCGCTTCGCCGACGACTATCTCGCCGGCCGCACGCCCATACCCTGCATCCGCTGCAACATGGGGCCCAAGTTCACCGACCTGCTCGGCATGGCGCGCGAGCTGGGCGCGGACTGCCTAGCGACCGGGCACTATGTCCGCCGCGTCGAGGCCGCGAGCGGAGCCGAGCTTCACCGCGCCGCCGATCCAGCACGAGACCAGAGCTATTTCCTGTACGCCACCACCGAAGCGCAGCTCGATTTCCTGCGCTTCCCACTGGGCGGCCTCCCCAAGCCCGAAGTGCGGCGGCTGGCCGAAGCGGCCGGCTTGCGGGTGGCGGCCAAGCCCGACAGCCAGGACATCTGTTTCGTGCCGGATGGCGACTACGCGAAAGTGGTCCGCGCGGTACGCCCCGACGCGGATGCGGGCGGCGAAATCGTGCACGCGGAGACCGGCGCGGTGCTGGGCGAGCATCGCGGCGTGATCCACTACACCGTCGGCCAGCGGCGCGGGCTGGAGATCGGCGGCCAGCCCGAGCCGCTCTACGTCATCGGCATCGATGCGGCCGCGCGGCAGGTGCTGGCCGGCCCCAGGCGCCTGCTCGCTGTGCGGAGCGCGCGCCTGACCGAAACCAATCGCATCGGCCCCCTGCCCGACCTGCCGCTCACCGCCAAAGTGCGGTCGCTGGCAAAGCCGGTGCCGGTTACGCTCGAAGGCGGATTGGGCGAGGGCGCGGCGACGACGATCCGCTTTGCCAATCCCGAGTATGGCGTAGCGCCGGGGCAGGCGGCTGTGATCTATGCGGGAGAGCGGGTGGTCGGCGGAGGCTGGATCGAAAGCACCGTGCCAGCGGCCAGCGCGGACTGACCGCGCTTCAGAACGGCAGCGGGTTCCCGGCCGCGATCAGGGCCATCGCGCATCCGCAGACCACAAGCGCGCGCAACCAATCCAACGGTCCGGCATCTGAGAGGAACGGGAGTCGCGCCATAGCTGCATCATGGCCGCCAGCCGTTGCCCAATCGTTAAGAGCAAGCGGGCGTCAGACGAGCCTCGGCATCTGCTGGCTCGCGCAGTGGAACCCTCCCCCGCCCGCCAGCACCGCCTCGGCGCGCAGGCCCACTGTGTCGCGATCGGGGAACAGCTCGGCCACCGCCGCAACCCCTTCCGCGTCGAACCGGCTGCCGAAGGTCGGCACAACGACAAGCCGGGTCGTGACGGCGAAGTTCATGTAGCTGGCAGGTTCTATCCGGCCGTCGCGTTCGATCCGGCCGGGTGACGGCACTTCGCGAACCGTAATGCCGAACGCCTGGGCGCGCGCTTTGGCATCGGCATAGATCGCCGCGTTCGGATCGTCGGCGCCCGTGGCGCGCGGCAGCGCCAATACGCCGGGCGCGACGAAGCGGGCGAGGTTGTCGATATGACCGTCGGTGTGATCGTTGATCAGCCCATCACCCAACCAGAGCACGCGATCGAAGCCGAGATCGCGCGACAGCCGCGCCTCTATCTCACCACGCAAAAGCTGCGGATTGCGATTGGGGTTCAGCAGGCACTGCTCGGTGGTCGCGACCAGTCCCGAGCCGTCGGTGTCGATCGCGCCGCCTTCGAGTATCCAATCGGAAGTGCCGACCTGCAGCCCGGCATCGCGCGCAAGCTCCGCGCCGATCTCCTGGTCGCCCTCCATCAGGTACTTCTCGCCCCAGCCGTTGAAGCCGAATCGCCGCGCCTCTCGCCGATCCCCATCCAGCACCACCAGCGGGCCGGTATCGCGCAGCCAGACGTCGCCATAGCGCCGCCGTTCCAGCCGCACCTTGGCGCTCACGATCGCCCGCGCGCGCGCCTCGTTGGCCTCGTCGCGCACCAGCAGGCGCACCTCCTGCCCGCTCTCGGCAACGGCGCTGGCGAAGGCGGCGATCTGCGCCTGGGCGGGTTCGAGGAAGCCCGGCCATTCCTCGGCGGCATGGGGGAAACCGATCCACAGCCAGTCCTGCGGATGCCATTCGGGGGGGAAGCGCCAGCTCATGCGACGCGGCTTTAGACTCTGATGCCCTCGCGTGGAAGCGCTCCGAGACGCTTGCGGGAAGCGGCGACAGACGCCATTCCGGCAGCATGACCGCGCCTGACTGGACCGGAGCGCTCGCCCGCGCCGACGAACACGCCCCTTACCTCTCGCGGGCGATGGCGCGCCTGCCGCAACTCGTCGATCTGCTGGCGGTGGGCGAAGGCGAGCAGGCCTTGGCCTGGGCGCGCCACGCTGGAGAGGGCATCGACGACGTCGGCATCGCCCTGCGGCGCGAGAAGCAGGCGCTCGCGCTCGCGATCGCGATCGGCGATCTGGCCGGTGCATTCCCGCTGGCGCGAGTCATGACGGAATTGTCGAACTTCGCCGACCGCGCGACCCACGCCGCCATTGGCGAGGCGATCCGGCGGCGCGTGCCCGATGCCGAGCCCGCCGGGTTCGTCGCGCTGGCGCTGGGCAAGCACGGCGCATGCGAGCTGAATTACAGCTCCGACATCGATCCGATCCTGCTCTTCGATCCCGCCCTGCTCCCGCGCCGCGACCGCGACGAGCCGGGAGAGGCCGCGCAGCGCGTGGCGCGCGCTCTGGTCGAGACGCTGGCGGGCGTCACCGGCGAGGGCTATGTCTTCCGCGTCGATCTGCGCCTGCGACCAGCGTCGGAGGTCAGCCCCCTCGCCATCTCCATCGACGCGGCGCTGAGCCATTACGAATCCTCGGCGCTCGCCTGGGAACGCGCCGCCTTTATCCGCGCCCGCGCCTGCGCGGGAGACGTTGCGGCAGGCGAGGCGTTTCTCGCCGCGATCCGCGCCTTTATCTGGCGCAAGAGCCTCGACTTCGGCGCGATTGCCGAGATCGGCCGCTTGACCGCGCGCATCCGTTCGGCGCAGGGCGGCGCCCAAGGCGTGCACCCCGGCTTCAACGTCAAGAAAGGGCGCGGCGGCATTCGCGAGGTCGAATTCTATGCGCAGACCCATCAGCTGATCCATGGCGGCCGCCAGCCCGCGCTGCGGCTGCGCGGCACGCGCGCCACGCTGGACGCGCTCGCCGCCGCCGGGATCATTACCGAAGATGACGCCAAGGTGCTCGGCGACAGCTATGACCGCCTGCGCACCATCGAGCACCGGCTGCAGATGGTCGCCGATCAGCCAACCCACAGCCTGCCCCTCGACCCGGCCGCGCTCGACGGAGTCGCCCGTCTGGACGGGCTCGCCGATGGCGCGGCGCTGATCGCGGAGCTGGAGGCCATCACCAAGGCGGTGGGCGCGCGCTACGACACGCTGCTGGCCAGCACGGCGCCATCCGGCGCCGCCGCACCTGTGCCCGTCAGCGGCACGCTGGAAACGCAACTGGGCGATCTCGGCTTCGCCGACCCCGGCGATCTCGCCGCGCGCATCGACGGATGGCGATCGGGCAAGATGCGCGCCTTGCGCAGCGAGGCCGCGCGCACTGCCTTCGAGGCGATCCAGCCCGCGCTGCTGGCCGCCCTCGCCGCCGCGCCCGAGCCGGAGCGGGCGTTCCTGCGCTGGGAGCAGTTGCTGGCCAACCTGCCGAGCGCGATCAACCTGTTCCACCTGCTGGAGGCGCGCCCGGCGCTTCTGCAACTGCTGGCGCGCGTGCTCGCGCTGGCGCCGCCGCTCGCCGACGCGCTCGCCCGCCGCGCGGACTTGCTCGACCCCCTGATCGACGCCACCGCCTTTGCCTTGCCCGGCACGGTCGAGGAGCTGGTCGCGGACCTCGCCGATGGCGACGGCGATGACTACGAGGCGATTCTGGACCGCGTCCGCCGCGGGGTGGGCGAGCTGCGCTTCATCCTGGGTGTGCAGCTGGTCGAGGGGACCACCGACCCGCTCGACATCTCAAGCGCCTTGGCGCGTGTGGCCGAAGCGGCGATCGTCGTGCTGGCCGGTGCGGCCATCGACGAGTTCCGGCGCGTCCATGGCGTGGTGCCGGACAGCGAACTGGCGGTGCTGGGGCTGGGGCGCATGGGCGGCGGCGCGCTGACCCATGCCTCCGATCTCGATCTGGTCTTTCTGTTCACCGGCGATCACGGCGCCGAATCCGACGGGCGGCGGTCGCTGGGCGCCACGCTCTATTACAACCGGCTCGGCCAGCGGGTGATCGCTGCGCTGAGCGTCCCCACCGCCGAGGGCGCGCTTTACGAAGTGGACACGCGCCTGCGCCCGTCCGGCGAGCAAGGCCCGCTGGCGGTGAGCTTTGCCAGCTTTGCCCGATACCAGCGCGAACAGGCCTGGACCTGGGAGCACATGGCGCTCACCCGCGCACGGCCCCTCTTCGGGTCGGCGGCCGCGCGGGAGGCGCTGTCCGGCGAGGTCCTGCAGGCGCTCACCGTGCAGCGCGACGCCGCCAAGCTGCGCGCTGATGTGCTGGAGATGCGGGGGACGATGGCCGCGCACAAACCGGCGAAAGGGCCGCTCGACGCGAAGCTGGCGCGAGGCGGACTGGTCGATCTGGAATTCCTGGTGCACTACCTGCAGCTTCGCGACGGCAAGGCGCTGACCCCGCACCTGGGCGACGCGGTGCGCGCGCTCGTCGCGGCCGGTTTGCTGCCCCAAAGCCTTGTCGATGCGCACGACAGCCTCACCCGGCTGCTGGTGTCAGCCCGGCTGCTTGCCCCGGATGCACAGGTGCCGCCCCCCGCTGCGCGGGAGGTGCTTGCCAAGGCCTGCGGTTGCGGCAATTGGAACGAGGTACTCGAAAGCCTGGAGCGGGCGCGCCGCAGCGTCGCCGCCGCGTGGCAGACGGTGCTCGGGCAGGAACTGGAGATAGATGGATGAGCGAACGCCCCGGCGCAGGTGACGCCATGCCCGACATAGCGATGGAAACGCCCGATGGCGGCGAAGTGCGGGTGTCCGATTATGCCGGGCGCAAGCTGGTGCTGTTCTTCTATCCCAAGGACGATACGCCCGGCTGTACCACCGAGAGCAAGGATTTCTCGGCGCTCGCCAAGGACTTCGAGCAGGCCGGCATCGCCGTTCTCGGCGTCAGCAAGGATCCGCCGAAAAAGCACCAGAAGTTCATCGAAAAGCACGGCCTGACGGTGCCGCTGGCGAGCGACGCGGCCGAGGGCGGACTTTCCGATGCGCTCGGCATCTGGACCGAGAAGCAGAACTACGGCCGCACTTATCTCGGCATGGTTCGCACGACCTATCTGGTCGGACCGGACGGGCGGATCGCACGCGTGTGGGATAAGGTGAAGGTCAAAGGCCACGCCGAGGAAGTGCTAGCGGCGGCCAAGGCGCTCTGAACTCGCATGCCCGTTTGGCTAGCGGAATGATGGCCGCAGCGAATCATTGACGTCGAATTTTGCCTCGTCCGTGCAGCGCCAAAGCGTTTCGTCGCGGGCGTTCTGACGGGCTGGAACACGCAGAGCTCGCGCGCAAAACCCTTTCGATTCGGCACTTTTTTGACCGTCAGAGGAAATGGTTCAACGACTCGCCGCGCGGGTCAGCCGGTTTGCCGCGCAGTTTCAGGGTTGCTCTTGCCGGATTAACTTTCGACCGCGTAAGCCCTTTCACGAGCTGGCGGGGGGTCCGACCATCTCAAAAAATCGACGATCGGTGCGCTTGCGCATCGTTGAACACGGTCATCCTGCGCGGCCGGAAACGGAAGCGCCGGACAAGACAAGGTAGTTTGAGTGGTCGCTTCGAGTTTCTTTGCGAATGTTCGCGGTATTGCCGGAACGTTCGCCGCCGCGGTTTGGTTCCTCGGTTCTGGACCCGCCCTCGCGAACAGCAGCGCAAGCGCAGACATCGCCGCCCCGTTGCGGGCCGCGCAGGCCGCCAAGCCCACTGCCAGCACCGACGATCAGTTCCGTCAACTCTTCTCCAGCTGGCGCTCGCTTGACAAGCCCGGCGCCTCCAATCTGGTCGCCGTGCGTCAGGCCGCCGCCACCGCCGCTCCGGCAGGGGCTTCGCGGATGTTCGCGCGTCCGGGTTCGGCTTCGATCCCGTCGCGCATGCCGGTCGAAGGCGTACGCCTCTCCAGCGAGTTCGGCATGCGGACGCACCCCGTGCTGGGTGTCCGCCGCGGGCACAAGGGCGTCGATCTGGCCGGTCCGGTCGGCACGCCGATCTACGCCACCGCCGACGGCACGGTCAGCAAGGCGGAATGGTTCAGCAGCTATGGCCTCTACGTCTCGCTTGAGCACGGCGCCGACATCCAGACCCGCTATGGCCACATGTCGCGCATCAACGTCGCCGCCGGCCAGCAGGTCCGCAAGGGCGACATCATCGGTTTTGTCGGCTCGACCGGCCGCTCGACCGGTCCGCACCTTCATTACGAAGTGCGCATCGCCGGTGAGGCGGTGAACCCGGTTCCCTATATGCAGGCCGACCAGTTCCGCACCGCCATGGCGCTCAACGACGCATCGGTTGGCAAGGGCGGTCCCGAATAAGATCAAGGTTCTCTCCGGCCCCCACAAAGGGCCGACGCATAACAAGAAACGGGGAGAGATGACTGAAAGGGCGGCGATCGCATCGCCGCCTTTTCTTTATGCTCGCGCCGCCGCGCGAGCACCCCCCGTCAGAAATATCGCGCCAGCTTGAAATGAAACCGGTGCCGGGTCGAACGGTACAACGTGTAGTTCGTATCGGCCTGGGCGTAACGATATTCGACCGATGGCGAGAAACCGTAGACCCGCACCTTGCGCAAGCCGACATAGGCGCGCGCCTGATAGCGCCAGTCGGCCCGCTTGTCGGGGGAGAAGAACAGCTGCGGCGCGTCATAGCGGCTGTAGCTGACCCCGCCGGAAATGCCGGCGTTGATCCCAAACGGCAGTTCGCCGCCCACGCCGAGGCTAAGCCCAGCGGTGCTGCTGGCAAAAGCGTCGAGCTTCATCAGATCGCGCCGCACGAACAGGCTTGCCGACGCGAGCATCGACTTGCCGACGACATGCTCATAGCTGGCGACCGCGCCAAACTGCCAGCCGGTGAAGCCGTCGCCGAAGTCCGAGCCCGTGTGGCGCCCGTCGAACTGCAGGCCGATCCGCTGCCCTTCGTTGAGGTTGTGCTGGAACGTCACCTTGGCGCCGAACTGACGCGCGGCGACCTGACCCGCATACCAACGATAGGACCCGAGGCCCTGCACGGACAGCGTCGTCGCGTTGTTCAGCCGCAGCTCGGGACCGGCGGCGAGCTGGACCGAGTGATCGTCCGCGTCCGTGCCGCGATAGTTCACCGTCGATCCATCGAGGTCGGTCACGATCGAAGCCGCCTCGGACACCGGCAGGCGCAGGCTGCCGTAGAAGCTGGCAGTCATCCCCGTCCCCGATCGCGCGCGCGCCTCTTCGTTGAGCGTGAGCGGCAGGATGCCGACGGCCGGGCCGAAGTTGGCGTCGACCGTCTCGGCATTGGTCGCCGAATTGATGTTGGTATCGGGCGCGAGGCCGAAGTCGAAGCCGAACTGCCAGTCGCGGTTGCTGCGAATGATGCTGCGGACCTGGCGCACGGTGCGAGCGATGTCCTCCGGCAAGTCCTCATCGTTCTGCGCCAGCCGCAAATGATAGTCGGCGGCGGTCAGGTTGCCTTGCGCGATCAGCGCGCGGGCAAGTTCCAGACGCACGCGGGTCTCGCCGGGCCGATCCTGGAGGATCGCGCGGAAGCGCGAGGCGGCGGCCTTCGCGTCGCCGGTGCCCATGGCGATCATGCCGTCGAGGAAATTGGTCGGCACGCTCATGCCCGGCGCGCTGCGCAGCGCCATGACCAGCGGCCGTGCCTCATCATACTTCTTTTCGCCGATCAGGCGCTCGGCCAGCGCCAGCATTTGCTGGGCGGAGAGGCGATAGTCGCAGCGGCCACCGGCGCAGCTCGGCCGGAGAGCCACGGCCACGCGGCTGTCAGCCGCTGCCGGGACGCTGGCCGTACCCGCCTCTTCGCCATGCGCGGCGCTCGCCGCGAACGACAGCGGAGCGGCGGACAGCGCGAGAGCGAGACGGCGGCCGGTAAGCCGCGCGGTCATTATTTCTTGCCGACGAAAGCGCCGAGGATGTCGATGCGCTCATCGGGATTGCCGCCGACGATGCGGAAGCCGCCTCCGGCCTCTTCACCCCTCGGCCCGTAGAACGCCCCGTCGATGCTCGATCCGGCGATGTTGACGTCGCGGCGCGCTCCGCCGTTCGGGTTGACGAACCAGGCGGCATCCATCTGGCCCTTGAACCCGCCGAAGTTGACGAGGTTGATCGTGCCCCTGCCGTTGGCGTTGAAAGCCGCGCCGGCCGTCACGACGGCGCTGTTCGGGCTGGTGTAGGTATCGATCTGCGGGGCGAGAACGGTGCCGGTGAGCGAAAGGTCGAAGGCGTTCCGCGCGAAGTCGACGTTCAAGGCGGCGCTGCCTTCGATCCACTGGAAGTAGCTCGGCAGCACGGTGGTGTCCCCTACATCCTGACCGTCGAGCGTCGGGTTGAAGATCATCGACGCGAGCATGGAGCCACGATAGGCGCCGCTGCCCGAAGTCGGCACGTTGTTGTTCTCGGTGACCTCGCCAAAAGCGAACGCGCCGCGTTCGAGCTTGTGGTTGATGATCTCAACCAGCGTGCCCGACATGTCCTGCTCGGTGAACGTGTAGGCATTGCGCGCGTAGCCGGCAAAGGTGACGTATTTGGTTTCGGAGCCGGGCTTCAGGTAGAAGAAGCTGGTCCCCTGATACGAGCTGCCGGGCTCGCCTGAGGGCGGCGTGTCGTTGTCGCCGGCAATGATCAGCCCACTGCCGCTGTAGAGGTAGGGGGAACGCGGATCGCCGTCGCCTGACTGCAGGTAGGTGATGTTGGAGTTGGTCAGACGCGGCGTGCCCCACTGTGGCTCGTGCGTGCCGCCAAAATCGGTGCGGCTGGCAGGATCCTGGAAGCGGGTCTGCGTCGTCGCGCCGGACCTCGAATCCTGCACCGTCAGCGTGAACACCGCATCGCGCGGATCGTAGGCAATCGAGACGCCGCCGCCGCGCACGGTCGTCGCGCTGCTGGAGTAGATTTCACCCTGCTGCTGTTGCGTCTGGCGGTCGTCCGTCAGGTACTCGTAAACTTGGCTCCCCCCGATCCCGACATAGGTTTTCGGGTCGGTCGGCGCGACGAAGCTGTGCGTCGTCCCGGCGCCGGTCGCGGGCGGGGGTGTGCTGGCGATCTCTTGAGTACCGCCCCCGCCGCACGCGGCGAGCAAGCCGGTTCCGGCCAGCAACAGATAGGTGCGCATGTGATAGCCCCGCGTAAGTCGTTTCGACCCGATCGCTAAAGCTTCACGGTTAAATTCGGGTAAACGATCCGCCCGGAGCGGCCTCTACACCAGCCCTGCGCAAGTCAGTCGCGGCCGCCGCCTCCGGTTGCCGCCGGCGGCGCCGGTTGTGGCTGCCAGGGCGTGGCGGCAGGAGCGATACCGCCTTTGTGCAGGGCTTGCCCCAGATCGGAAAACGCGGCCAGAATGTCGCCGATCGCCTCCTCCTCGATCAGCAGCGCCAGCGTGTCGCGCACGGCCTGCGCCTGGCCGTCGTGCAAATCGCAAGTCAGCCGCAACAGGATAGCCTCGTGCTCGGACACGTGGTTGCACTCGGGCGCGCAGAATTGAAAAGTTTCCAGGCCGTGGCGGTTCAGCAGCGTCATGATCCTGAGGAACGGCTGGAGCCCGGCGATCACGTTCCACCGGCTGAACGCCGGGGCGATGGCGGTGACCGGACAGCCGCGCTGTCCCATGGACTTGACCCAGCTGCGCATCGACCAGACGAGGAAGCTTCCGCTGCGATCGAGCGTCGTCACGGGGCGATCAAGAAATTCATACATCGCGACGACCCTCCGCGTGAAAACCGGTCGGCATGAACGGTTGAGAGCAGGAAAAACGCGTAACTGGCTCGGACTGAGAACGGCGGAGCAATATTCGACCACGGTAGCGGCGGGATAGTCCTGCTGCGG
>VFQT010001705.1_pt1 | contig 25356 bp, 22 predicted proteins | sample 3512381 | NCBI WGS metagenome assembly VFQT01 (sample SAMN10412376, study PRJNA504923) | tailings metagenome | isolation source: Relicate 2 Philex TSF3 active mining site | place: Philippines: Tuba, Benguet | collected 2017-08-29
GGTTTTGAATCTTGGAAAAAGCGCGCAAGGGAACACTTCGCGGCCGGTTATTTTCCGCTTAATTCAGCTGAATACGCCAACGGCATGACCCACGGCGGGCTCATTTACCGCCCTGTAGACAAACGAGAGAATTACATCAAGCGCTGTGTTGGTAAACCGGGTGACCGCATGGAAATCATCAATGCCACCCTTTATGTGAATGGTAAAAAGGCTTATGTAGCACCGGGTCAAGCACTCATGTATCGCATACTCAAAACAAAAGTAACCTTTCCGTCTGTAGACGAAATGCTCACGCGCTACGGCCTAGAGAACTCTTCAGATGGTGCACGTACCGATTTCGATGCGTTTTCTGACCCTGCCTATTATGTTTTAAATCTCACTCGAAAGGAAAAACAAAAAATCGAAGCAGATTTCAGCATAAAACTTGAAAAAATACGCGAACCCTATTTAGTCAATGGAAATAAAGGTGTGCCAATGACGGCTTTACAAAGAATTCAAAATTTAGAGCGTTTTCCTAAAGATTTGGATATTGCCAATACCATGACCGATTTTCAGTCTTTCCGTATACCTAAGAAAGGGCAACGCATTGCCATCAACACAAAGAATATTGCATGGTACAAGCGCATCATTACCGCTTACGAAGGTCACAAGTTAGCTATTAAAGGCAAAGACATCTATATCGATGGCAAACGCGCTACTAGCTACCGTTTTGCCATGAACTACTACTGGATGATGGGAGACAACCGCTATCACTCCGCAGACTCACGCGTATGGGGCTTTGTTCCAGAAGACCATATCGTTGGACGCGCTTCCTTTGTTTGGTTCTCGAAATCACCTTTTGTGGATAGCTTTATGGGTATTCGCTTTGATCGCATTTTTCGAATTGTCGACTAAAATGCTGGTGCTTCCGAGTGCATATTTCCCATCTTTAGCTTATGTGCGTGCGCTCCTGAATCAAAAAAATATTATTCTCGATTACCACGAATTCTTTATTAAGCAAAGTATCCGATCGCGCTGCGAAATACTGAGTGCCAATGGCATTCTCCAATTAAACATTCCGATTCTGCACAACGGAAAACAAACGGTATCTAAAGTAGAAATAGATTATAGTAAAAACTGGCAGGCTGAGCACCTCAGAGCACTTGAAAGTGCTTATGCGAATGCGCCGCACTTTGAGTATTATTATTACGATTTACAACAACTCTTTTTATTTAAGCCACAGTATTTGGCAACTTTTAACGAAGCCATACTTAAATGGATTGATGCTGCACTTGGCCTAGCGCTTCAAATCAATTGGAGCGAGGCATATACTGGACTGATCACAACAGATAAAAAAGCTTGGTTAGGTAGAGCGTTGCAGCCAACACGCCCATATACGCAAGTATTTAACGAACATACTGATTTTGTACCCAATTTGTCAGTGATTGACGGACTAATGAACGAAGGTCCCTTGCTCAGAAGGCATTTTTTGCCAAGCTAGGCGCACGACTACCGGATGCAAGTTATTGGCGTCTGTGGCTAGTAAATCCCCGTTGGGAGCAAAGCTAATCAGCTTTGGTTGACTCACTGTTTTTGGTAATTGCTGTCGATTGAGTATCGCACCTTCTTGATTGAGCACAACAACTTCTCCGGTGGCCGATAACAAATAACAGGCATTGGATTGCGGTTGAATAGCCATTGAAATGGGCTCAAAAAGCAATTCATCGCTTTCGAAGGCGAAAAGCGGTACCTGACTTAATTGACGTTTGTTTGTATTGAAGGTCTGACAAACAAAACGGCGCATGCCGTTGTCGAGCATGGTACTGTTTAAAATAAGCAAGCGCTTTAGTAGCGGGTGGTAACAAATCAGGTGCTTGGTGCTATCTTCATTGGAAAGCGCATAAGTTTGCTCGGTTGTAAGCTGGTAAGGAGCAGCTAAAAAATGAAGCTGTTGCGTTTGGTCAAGCAAAACGATTGTTGAATCAAAAGCGGCGATTTGAGAAATCTTTTGTTCCTGCGGGAAGGTTAGTAGCGGTGAACATGCATGGAGTGCAGGGTCAAAAGAAAACAACTGCAGGGAGTCTTGGCCAATTGCAATCGTTTGTAAGGAGTCTATATTGGCGAGCGCCGTTAAGGGTTGCAGGCCCATTGGCAAATAGGAAACCTGAGCCGGGTGCTCAAAATCAATAAAGCCGAGCTCTTCTTGAAATTGATCTGCTACTTGTTCAAAATAATTTTGAATGCCTTCTTTTTGGATGGAACGTGCGGCAATAAACGAGATGGTCGCTAATGCAAAAGAAAAGAAATATTGGGCACGCTTCATGTTGAAAACAAATTTAGATGAAAAACACACACAATTACAAAAAAAATACAATAAAAAGGCCCTATTTTTGTTGGAACAATTCTTGCTAGCTCCCTGACCATGAAATACTTTAGCCTTTTTACTCTTGCCATCTTGATTCAGACCAACGCTTTAGCGCAATTTAGCTTTGGCGGCGGCCTAAGTGCGACTAAATTTTTTAATTCGCAAAGCATTCAAAACCAGAATTTACTGATGCCTGGCATGCATGCACATATCGAGATTCCGAGAAGCGGCGATGTCACTTTATATGGAAGGGTATCGTACTTGTTTCCCAAAGCAAATTACGACACACTCACGGGGTATGTTACGGCGCTCAATCAAAATACCAACCCGTATATTCTCGCGGTCAATAGCCGTTACAAAACAAGTTACATTTCTTTCGAGGGAGGTAATCGTTATTACATCGGCAATGACTACGACAACGGATTTTCTGGATATGGCGGCTCAGGAATTGTGTTGTCTTTTGGCACAGTTCGCAAAGCTTACGAACGAACTGACGTAAGTGGGCAATACGAATGGGAACAGAACTACCAAATAGATCCAACAGATGCCACAGAAGGCAAACTCTTTGCGCTTGGTGGCTATCTGCAAGGCGGCGTCAAGTACACCATTCCAGCAATTGGGACTGTATACGCTGATGCCACGCTCAATTATCTTTTGTTGGCAAATGGCAACAACCCCACCGCACTCGAAACCGAGTACATTTCACCGCTCTTCTTTAATTTTGCTGTTGGTTTCAAGAAGGATATTTACTAATACGTCATTTAAAGACGCCTCTGCACTTACCACTACATCTGCGTTCTCATACCAAGCCTCACGGTCTTTTAGGAGCGATCTAAAACCTTTTATATCCGCAAGCAAGGGCCTATTGGTATGGGTACTGATTCTTTTATGAAGTTGATCCGGATTCCCTTTCAAATAAACAACAACTCCATTTTGTTTGATATTCTCTAGAAGATTATTGTAACAAGGAAGCCCTCCGCCACAAGCAATCACGGCATTTTCTGAGGGTAAATCAGCAACCAAAGCCTTTTCTAGTTTTCTAAAATGCGCTTCGCCTTTGTCTCGAAAAATCTCTGCTACACTTTGGCCTTCCTGCTTTTCAATCAAAGCATCCGTATCAATAAAGTGGTAACCTAGCTGCTCAGCTAGTAAAGCACCAATTGTAGACTTGCCACTCCCCATCATGCCGATTAAAAAAATATTTCTCATGGTACTCAATAGTCATTTGGCAATCAGGCAATTGTCTTGGAAGCCATTTATTTTATCAAAATTACTATATATTTCTTTGTGTAATCTAAAGATTAGTTGTATATTTGCACCCTCAAAACGGCCGATTCCGTAGCTCAGCTGGTAGAGCAATACACTTTTAATGTATGGGCCCTGGGTTCGAATCCCAGCGGAATCACAAGAAAAAGTCCACTTCTAAAGAAGCGGACTTTTTTCGTTTTATACGTTTGGAAGTTCTTCCAAATAGGATAAAATGAAAAAGGAAGAATTTTACGAAGTAAAATGGACTTTTTCTTGTAAGATGGAGGAATTGATCTCGCGCGCAGCGCGTAATCCCATAAAGCTTGCTTTCATTGATGAAATATGAATTCAATCAAATGCGAAGCATTGATTCAACAAAAAAAATCGAAAAGAATATGCTTTGATCCACTGCACGTCGGTGCAATGGGTTCTCGCGCATTGTATTATAAGAATTTTAATCTATCTTAGCATTATTTGACATTTTTACTATGATATGCTTAGGGCCTACCTCATTCTTTTATTGACTATAGCACCTTTTATTCAAGGTGCTCATGCACAACATAATATATGTGTAGATAACTACATTTTAGAATTAAGAAACAATAAGAATAAACACACCCCATTTCACTGCGAACAAGATCAAAATACATTCTTTGCCCTTTGGGAAGTTGCAAGCCAATTGCAAAAAAGCGACCCAGTTATAGCAAAACAATGTTTTATCCAAGCACTTGAATTTGAACCTGTTAACTATTCACTTTGCTTACAATACGGTGAATTTTTAATCGATCAAAAAAACCTTCAAGATGCTTTAACACAATTTAATCGCATTTCAGATTCTTCATTATATTATGGATATTCAGTACTCAGAAAGACTCAGATCTTTATTTGGTTAGAAGACTACGAACGCGCTTTGCAGCTCTTAAATTTAGACATTCTTGATGATATCAAGTTTCATGAAGCGAAAGGAAAGTTATTAGAACAAATTAAATTGAACACATCCCCTTTTCTAAACTATCAAACGGAATTCCTAAACGATACACAACCACTGAATTTACTACAAAACGAGTGGCGTTTTTCCAAGTATATATCAAAATACTCAACTGTTGAATTATGTTATAAAAATACGCTAAGTATTGAAAACGACCCGTTAAATCATAATGACTTATATTTTCATAACCAAAGTAAAATTCCAAAATTAAGGCTTAATACAGATTTAGGCATGAGTATTGTAACCAACAATAGGGGACTTTTGAACTTCACGTTCAATACAACTTTAAGTTTTCAACTGCGACATCAAATCAAAGCCAAAACAAATATTCAAAAAGACTATTTTTACCGAACAATATCCGCCACCTCAGCACCATTTGCTTATTGGCGATTTAAAGAAGAATTCGAAATTCAAGATTTTAAAAAGCTTTCTGGAAATACAATCATTGAGTTACTCTACAATCCAGAAAATAACAATCAACTATTTTCGATACAAACTTGGAGCATATACCGCCTTCTGGATAATCAAAGTTTCCAACTTAAAATGGGTTTATTTTATGGCTTAAGTCAATCAAATACCATTTTTTTTGAATCGCTGCTTAATCTAGAAGCTATTATAGCATCTGGATCTTATGAAAACATTAAAGGTTACTATCCAACATGGTTTACACCTAATAATATGCAATTGGGAGGTTTGGTCTGCACCACAGAAATGCAAATTGCCAAAAAATTAAAATGCATTACCTCAGTTGCATTTGGTGTTGGGCAACAAGAAGCGCCTTATCTGTTGTTGACAGACAATAATCAACTTCAACTTACCTTTTTTAGGAACAGATTTTATCCGGCAAATTTACAAATGCAATTAGGCTACAATCTAAATAACAGGAATTCCATTGATTTTAAATTCATATATCTGAATACCGCCTTCTATAGTAGTAAAACGGCTCTATGCAGCTACCACTTGAAACTCAAAAAATGAGGAAAAAAGCCTATCGTATCAAAACTACACAACTCAAAGAGCCTGGAATTTTTTTTCAGTGGATGCTCCTGATTATGGTGCTTGCAGGGGGCTTTGCAACACTTAAACTTTTTAATTGGTGGTTTATAAGCCTACATTATAAATCGTTACTTTACTTTTCATTAACAAGTTTTTTTATTTGGTCTGGGATACTAAGAATGAACTGGAATTGGTATCAACTCATTCGCATTAAAAAACAACCCACTCCTACTAATCCTTCAAAACCTTTTAGTGTAGCTATTTTTACTACCGCTGCACCGGGCGAACCAATAGAAATGTTTGAGAAAACATTTAAAGCATTTCATCAAATTAAGCACCCTTGTCAGATTTATTTTCTCGACGGAACAAACGACCCTTCATTTAAAAATCTGGCTTTTCAATATGGATTAAATCATCTAGATATGTCCACTGTTCAAGGAGCAAAAGCTGGAAAAGTCAATGAGGCTTTAAAAATTACAAAAGAAGACCTCATCCTTATTCTGGATCCAGACCACATTATTTTTCCGGACTTTTTTGTTTACATTTTACCTTACTTCAATGATGATAAAATTGGATTTGTACAACCCAGTCAAGGATATTACAATCAAAATAGATCTCATGTAGCACTTGGTGCTGCTGAGCAAACATATCTTTTCTATGGTCCTACACAGATTTATTATGGATCAGTAAATCAGGCTATCGCCATAGGAGCTAATTGTGTTTTCAGAAGAACTGCCTTGGAATCGATAGGTGGTCATGCCACAGGACTTGCCGAAGACCTACAGACATCTGTTAGACTTCATGCACAAGGGTGGACATCGAAATATATTCCATATATTTTAAATAGAGGCTTAGTGCCCGAGGACTTTGATAGTTTTGCAAAACAACAACTCAAATGGGCCCGTGGTTTATTTGAATTGGCATTTGAAGAGTTTCCATTACTCTTTAAGCAACTTAAGTTCAGAAGTAAAATTCAATATGCATTTATCGCAACTTATTATCTTTTTGGTATTCGTATTTTTTACTTTTTAATGATCCCTGTGATTTACTATATGTTTAAAATAGAACCAGTTGTTATACCATTTGTTGAATTTTTATCGGAAGCTTTACCTTTAATTATAATAGCATTTATTGTTTATGAGATGTCCAAAGTATATTTATGCGATCGGCATACTGAGAGGGGATTTTATTGGCGTTCTTTGGGTTTAAAGATTGCCAGTTGGCCCATATTTGTATATGCATTATACTTAACCCTGATCAGAAAAAAAATACCGTACATACCCACCGCAAAAAGAGGCGGGAATCGTTTGTCCATTTTCATCATACCTCTAATTCTTTATTGCTTCTTACTACTTGCTTCAATGTTTTACTATTATGTATTTGAACCTAATGAAGTTTTCAATAGTACAGCAAGCTTTGGGATGTTCTTTTTTAGTATATTTGCTTTAATTCAACACCTTATAGCATTTAGTATTATTTTTTCAAAAATTCACGACTCCAATAAAGATGCTTGGGATAAACTAAATATAACCTAAACGATAACCATATGCGTGTGCTTATTTTAGCAGGAGGATTCGGAACGCGAATCAGCGAAGAATCCATACACAAGCCAAAACCCCTAATTTCTGTTGGTGATTATCCCATTTTATGGCATATCATGAAAACTTATTCTGCCCATGGCATCAATGAATTTGTTATTTTACTTGGGTACAAAGGTTATGCAATCAAAGAATATTTCTCAAACTATTACATGCATCAGAGCGATATGACTATCGATTTACAGCAAAATTTGGTGCAATATCACAATAACAAGGCCGAACCATGGAAAATCACACTGATCGACACAGGCCTTCACAGCATGACGGGCGGACGCATTTTAAGAGCAAAAGAATTTATTAATAATGAGCCTTTTTTGTTAACATATGGTGATGGTGTCGGTGATATAGATATTACAAAAAGTATCGAACAGCACAACAAAAGTGGAAAAGCCTGCACGATGACTATTGTTCAGCCTGAAGGACGTTTTGGGGGGGTGCATTTAGATGCTAACCAACAGAGCGTACTTTCATTTGTTGAAAAGCCAGTAGGTGATGGTGGCTGGATTAATGGTGGATTTTTTATATGCAACCCTAGTGTACTCAATTTTATTGAAAATGACCAAACGATTTGGGAGAGAGAACCCCTTGAAAAACTCTCACAAGCTGGAGAGCTAAATGCATATTTACATAAAGGTTTTTGGAAACCGATGGATACCATGCGCGACCACAAACAACTCAATGATTTATGGAACAATAACGAAGCTCCATGGAAAATTTGGAAATAATACCAGGTTTTGGTTCCTACTATAAAGGGAAAAAGGTTCTTGTAACCGGCAACACAGGTTTTAAAGGCTCTTGGTTGGCCGAATGGCTAACGCTTTTGGGCGCTGAGGTAATTGGTTTGTCATTACACGATGGAGTCAACGATCAACATTATAATTTACTCCAAACAACGTACAAATCTTATGTTGCAGATATAACCGTATTCAATAATGTACTCGATATTTTTGAGAAAGAAAAACCAGCACTTGTATTCCATTTGGCAGCACAAGCACTGGTATTGCCTTCCTATGAAAATCCTATCCTGACATACCAAACGAATGTGATGGGCTCTTTGCATTTACTCGAAGCTTCAAAACGTACAAACGTTGAAACATTCATAATGGTAACCAGTGACAAATGTTATGAAAATAAAGAATGGGTTTGGGGATACCGAGAAAACGAGCCTTTTGGTGGGCATGATATTTACAGTTCTTCAAAAGGATGTGCAGAACTTTTAACTCAGTCTTTCCGCAAATCTTTTTGCACCGATACAAACCAAATGAAAATTGCATCTGTTAGGGCGGGAAACGTCATTGGAGGTGGTGATTTTAGTAGTTTCCGTATTGTACCCGATTTAATACAAGCTGCTGTTTCAGGTAGTGTAACTAAAATTCGCAGCCCACATTCAACCAGGCCATGGCAACATGTTCTAGAACCATTAAGTGGTTATCTAACCTTATGTTGGAAGCTTTCAACAAATCATTTTGAGTTGTGTGATGGTTGGAATTTTGGACCTAATATGCAAAGCAATGCAACAGTACTAACTCTAATTGATAAAGCTTCATCATTATGGTCAAGCATTCGATATGCTCTTGATTCAGACGCTCAAAAAGTACATGAAGCAACCCTCCTGATGCTAGATTGCTCCAAAGCAAAACACAGACTAAACTGGGAACCAGTTTGGAATCTCGAACAAACCATTGGATACACTATCAATTGGTACAAAGAATGGCACCTCAACAATACAATCATTAGTCATGATCAAATCAAGAAATACATTACCGAGGCACGTTTTAAAAATCTAGAATGGGCTCAATGAAAATATTAATTACCGGTGCAGATGGCTTTGTAGGTAAACATATTTGCGATTTTTTCGAAAAAAAACCGCATTTTAAATACTTAGGTCTAGTAAGAGCCATAAAAGAAACGGAACACTACAAACTAAAAAAAACAAATTACAAACTGACAGAATTAATAGAACTTCTGAACTGGTATCAACCAGACGTATTGATACATCTCGCCGCACAAACCTCTCGGACAAGAGATTTTACTGTACTTGAATCAATGACCGATGCCAACGTACTACTTACCAACAACCTACTTCAAGCATGTGCACAAGCGCCGAATAAAATAAAATTTATTTACTTAAGTACAGCAGAGGTATACGGACATCAAGAAGGAATGATAACAGAACTAACAGAAACACGACCTGTATCGCCGTATGGATTATCTAAAAAATGGGCTGAAGATCTGTGCATTAACTATCAAAATATTGGCTACATTGATTTAATAATACTAAGGTTATTCAACACTTTTGGCCCGCATCAATCACCCGGATTCTTCATTAGTGACTTATTAGATGCTGTTCAAAAATCCACTTTGTTTCATATGACAAAGGGCGAGCAAAAAAGAGATTTTCTTTTTATCGAAGATGTTGTTCGTGCGCTGGTTTTCTTTTGTGAATACAAGTCTATACACACTGTTTTTAATTTGTCTTCTGGTGAGGTCCACTCTCTTGCTTCGATTGTAGAAAAACTTCAAGCAAAATTACCAATACTAAAAAAATTACTCGTTAAAGATTTACCTTATCGTGAAAATGAGTTATGGCAACTGGGCGGTAATAATGAAAAGTTATTACAAACTGGTTTTCGACTTAAATATTCATTCGAGGATGAATTACTAAAACTTACTCATTATGTCTAAAATCAAGCGCATAACGGCACTTTTGACTGCTTTATTCTTGGCTATATTTTTTTTTAAATTAATTACACAATTAGGTTCTAAATCTAAAGGTCCCCTTGAAAATATCATAAATAAATCACAAGCACTAATTGAAACAAATAGTTCATCCCTAAATTTGAGCCTTGACTCTGTCCGGCATTTGAAACGCACCACGTTTATAAAGAATTTTTCTTTTCGGAACCCGAAAAAAATTTTAATTGGAACTTCATCAGTTTCTGATAAAAATTTTATTTACGATATAAAAGAAAAAGATCAGACATACGGTGTAAAACCGCATCTGATTCAAATTTATCAAGCTTGGGGTAGTAATACGGAGCATCAATTTCAAACTGATTGGCTTAATAAAATTATCGAGGCTGGCTCTATACCACTTATTACATGGGAACCATGGGTAAGTAGTTTTTCAGATAGTATACTTCAGCGTAATCCTCTTGCAAAAAAAGAAAAATATCCACTACAATTGATCTGCTCTGGAATATTTGATGATTTTATTATTCAGTGGGCCAAAGCTGCTAAAAAATTTAAACATCCAATTTATTTGCGCTTTGCACACGAAATGAACGACCCCTATCGATACCCTTGGGGCCCACATAATAATAAGAAAGGTGAATTTATCGCAGCATGGCGCCACGTCCACAACCTATTTGATTCTGTTGGGGCAAAAAATATTATTTGGATTTGGAGCATCCACAGTGCTTACACAAATTACGTTGATTTCTTTCCAGGTGAAAAATATATCGATATCGTTGGTACGGGTGTACTCAACTTCGGCAGCTCTGTTTATTGGAGTAAATGGTGGACATTCGATGAGTTATTTGGTCAAAAATATAATTTACTCACCGCATTTGGAAAACCAATTTTTATTGTTGAATTTGGGTCTTTAAGTGTTGGAGGTTCAAAATCAAAATGGTTTTCAACCGCTTTTTCAGAATTTGAAAATAAGTACCCACTTGTAAAAGGACTAATTTTTTTCGATATCAAATCAGACCAAACAATTACAGACAAAGCTGTATCATGGCACATAGAACCAAAAAGTAATTTATCTTCGTTACTATCATCGATACTCACAGATCTTCAAAAAAAGAAGATAATCTATTAACACTTACCCCTTCGGCTCCTCTATTTTGCCATCAGCGTGTTTGGCAAAGCGGCCGAGTTTGGGGTCGTGGACTTGGTCGTAGCGGGGCCAAGGCCAGCCACCAAATTGGGTAGTTTGGTAATCTTGGAAAGCTTGGTAGATTTCTTCTTTGGTGTTCATGACAAACGGGCCGTACTGGACAACTGGTTCGTTGATTGGGCGACCTTGTAGCACAAGTACTTTGGACACTTCTTGGCCGTTTTTTAGCAGGCACTTTTGTGCAGCATCGACATCTGCAGCGTGGTAATGCGCTATATGTTGACCACCGATAGTAAGGCCGTTCCCTTCGTAATAATAGATACTGCGATTCACGCCTTGGGCAGCTGCAGGGATTTCAAAAGACGCGCCAGGCTCTAGGTGAATGTTGTAAATAGCTACATGGTTGTTGGGGTCAGCAGCCCAAGAGTTGGGCGGCGTATTTTGTGAATGGTATTTGTCGAGTGTCCCAACGAGTACTTCAATGTGTGCTTTGGAGCCATTGGCTTCTACACTAAATTTAGGAACAGACTCCGCCCAAAGCATTTTGAAGTGAGGCGCCACCATTTTACTCTTCTTTGGTAAATTGAGCCAAATTTGAAAGAGCTCGAGCGGGTTGTCTTTGTCTTGATTGAGCAGCGGGAACATTTCGGCATGTTGAACGCCTTTACCTGCGGTCATCCACTGGACGTCTCCGTTGCCATAGCGACCTGCCGCACCCATGCTGTCTGCGTGATCCACTAAACCGGTTCTAACTACTGTTATCGTTTCAAAACCGCGGTGCGGATGTCCAGGAAAGCCTGGAACAGTGGAACCGTGGTACATCCGAAAACCATCCTTGACGATGAAATCTTGCCCCATATGACGCCCTTCAAAATTTTTAGGATCTGGTCCTAGTTGGGCATTACCTTTAGGAAAAAAATCTTCGTGATGCACACAAAAAAGAAATGGATCTAGGGTTTCCCATTGGAATCCAAGCGGGCGAATTTTAGAAATAAGGGTTGTGTTCATGGAAGCTTGTTGATTTTTGGATAAAAGACCAAAGGGTTGAACAAAAATAGCGCCCAAACCAAGGCCCAAACGGGACAAAAAAGAGCGGCGTTCTAGCGGATTCGACATAGCAAATGTTTCTTGCTAAAATAGTGCTTTTCTAGCTTGTTAGGTCTTGACTTAAATCAAGAAATATTGCTTAAACTTCCAGTTTAAACGCAGAGGTTTGATGGAAGGTCAGGTCAGGGTAATCTTGTTCTGCCATCTGTAGCAAAAAAGGGGTTTCTGCTAAAAAAACAAGGTTTTCGTCTTTGTCTAGCGCAAGATAATTGCTTTTGGCGCGCTGAAAAGACGCAAGCTGCTCGGCATTGGTAGTGGTGATCCAGCAAGCTTTGAAATAATTGCGCGGCACAAAACGACAGTTGGCACCATATTCATGGATAAGGCGATAATTAATGACTTCAAATTGGAGTTGCCCGACGGTGCCCACAATTTTACGATTCCCGGGTTGTTGTACAAACAATTGCGCAACACCTTCGTCAATGAGTTGACGAATGCCTTTGTCGAGTTGTTTAGACTTCAGTGGATCTAGGTTTTCGAGTTCCTGAAAAATTTCTGGAGAAAACGACGGGATACCTTTAAACATCATTTTTTCACCGGTGGTAAGCGTATCGCCGATTTTAAAAGAACCGGTATCGTATAAGCCAATAACATCTCCAGGGTAAGCGTCGTCGATGACACTTTTGTCTTGGGCCATAAACGAGGTTGGATTCGGAAACTTCATGTCTTTATCTAGACGGACATGACGGTAAAACTTATTGCGTTCAAAACGACCTGACACGATACGCAAGAAGGCAATGCGATCGCGGTGTTTAGGATCTAGATTAGCGTGAATCTTAAAGACAAAACCAGAAAAACGTTCGTCTGTAGGCTCAACTGCCCGGGTGTCGGTTTCTCGACCTCTCGGAGACGGAGAAATCTCGCAAAACGTATCGAGCAGTTCTTTTACCCCAAAATTATTGACCGCCGATCCGAAAAATACGGGCGCGACATCGCCTGCCAAATAGGTAGCGCGGTCAAACGGATCATAGACGCCCTCTACCATATCGATTTCTTCGCGTAATTCTTGTGCCGGATTTTCACCGATGATTTGATCGAGTGTTGGATCGGATAGACTAGAAATAGAAACTACTTCGTCAGAAATTTTGGTTTTATTGGCTGCAAAAAGATTGAGCCCTTTTTGATAGATGTTGTAGACACCTTGAAAGCGATCACCCATGCCAATTGGCCAAGTAAGTGGGCGCACTTTTATGGACAACTTGGATTCGAGTTCATCGAGTAAATCGAAAGCCTCTTTACCATCGCGGTCCATTTTGTTGATGAAAATGATCACTGGTGTTTTACGCATGCGACACACTTCCATCAGGCGCTCGGTTTGGGCCTCTACCCCATTGGCGCAGTCAATAACGAGAATTACGCTATCTACGGCCGTGAGGGTTCGAAAGGTATCTTCGGCAAAATCTTTGTGCCCTGGTGTATCTAAGATATTGATTTGTTTACCGTTATAGCCAAAAGCCATGACGGAGGTAGCGACAGAAATACCACGTTGCTTTTCAATCTCCATGAAATCCGAAGTAGCGGACTTCTTGATTTTGTTGTTTTTAACCGCCCCGGCCGTTTGGATGGCCCCACCAAAAAGCAATAATTTTTCGGTGAGCGTGGTTTTACCGGCATCTGGGTGTGAAATGATGCCGAAAGTCCGGCGGGTTTCAATGGCTTCTTTGAATTTCATAGGTCTCTACATAAAAAAAGACCGCTGTCGCGGTCTTTTAAGTAAAATAGGATAGCGAAATTAGAAAATTTCGTTGGCAGCAAAATGGAATTTACCCTCGATTTCAGCGTTTTCGTCAGAATCTGAACCGTGGACCGCATTGCGACCTTTGCTTTCAGCATAGGCTTTGCGAATGGTACCTTCGGCAGCTTCAGCTGGATCAGTTGCACCGATGAGTGCACGGAAATCTGCAACTGCATTGTCTTTTTCGAGAATTGCTGCTACAATTGGACCGCTGGTCATGTATTCAACGAGCTCACCGTAAAAAGGACGCTCAGCATGAACCGCATAAAATTCTTTGGCTTGTGCCTCTGACAAACGGGTGTATTTCATTGCTTTGATTTGAAAGCCAGCACCGATGATCATGTCGATGATTTTGCCCATATGACCGTTTTCGATTGCGTCGGGCTTGAGCATTGTAAAAGTTCTGTTGGTTGCCATGTATATGTTTAATTTGGGTGCAAAGATACCACTTTTTTAAAAATGGCAAGAAGGCATTACTTTGCTTTTTTTGTTACGAATTCAATAATGATGCCGATGGTTGGCTGCAAAATGCCAGACGCATTTTCTATGAGTTTGGTTTGGTAACGCGTCGGGTCATTAGGGTCCAGAACGGGCTGATTGTTGGCGTCCGTTTCCACTAATAAAATTGGCGCTAATTTGGCTTTATACCCATATAAATTTTGAATGTCCAGGTAAAAATTCATATTGAATTGTTTCAGGTATAATTTTTTATCGACGCGTACATTTAATTGATGAAAACTAGACTCGCGGGCGGTATTGAGTTGGGTATAATCGAGTAAACCTGCGCCATTGACATCCCAATTTGAGGTTAAACTGGAGGTAGAAATATTGTAGGGCGTGTATGGCGCACCACCAGAATAGAGCCAGCGCATACCGAATTCCCAACCATTTTTAAAGCGTTTACCACCGGTTAAGGAAACTATATTTCGGCTATCCCAGGCAGTTGGAACATAATTGTTGTTCTTGTCTTGGAATTCAGAACGCACCCAAGTATAAGCCAAAACGGCATAAAATCCTTTGTAGAGTTTTTGCTGGTACAAGAACTCGGCACCGTAACTGCGTCCGTTTGATGTTGAACTCACTGCCTCATTACCGACTACCCCAAAATCTGACCCGATGTTTGCCAATGAAATCGAGTCTTTCAAAGAGAAGGGGTAGTAATTGTACTTTTTGTAAAAACCTTCGAGTGTCACACGCGCATTCCATTTCAAAAGGTATTCTGTTCCGAGCACAAAATGATCGGCTTGGATATAGCGAACCCCGTTTTGGGCATTGACCAAATTACCCGCAGGATCTCTGAATCCGAGAATGGTGTATGCTGGCAATTGGTGATAGCGCGCAATATTCGTATTGATCGCCCAGTCTTCGGTCAGGCGATATGATGCCGAAAACATCGGAGAAAATTGCTTGAACGGATTGCGCATCTGCGCACTGTATGAGGTACCATCTGCACGAACACCTACCGACAAGCGCAGTCTTTCGTTCCAAAAAGCCCTGCTCAACTGCGAAAAAGCAGCGTATTTGTGCAGATTGAGCTCTGACTGAAAATCGATGATGGCCGGCTGGCCAAAAATGGTGAGTTTTTGATAGGTATCATTGAAATATTTGGCAAATTCATAACCAACACCAATATTCCAACGCCAACCATTTTTGAGGTAGGTATGCTCGAAACGAAATTTGTTTTCTGCTTCAAACGAGGTGTAATCTTGTAATAAATTTTGTGGCTCTTCGATGCGGTCTTTGTACCGATATGCACGGTTATTGAGCATGTTTCGACTGGCTACCACTGTTTGAATCGAAGATTTGGAAGAATGTTGCCAAACGGCGCCCATGGTGTAATTCCATTGCCCTTGCATTGGCAAATTGCCCAAAATAAAGTTGTTGTATTTAATTTGGTTGGTATCGGTAAGTCCATCATTCACACTTGCATTCAGACCAAATTGATCAAGCGCACCTAAACCAATAATGGAGAGCTTGTCTTTGGGGCTCAGCTGGAAATTGAATTTGAACTGGTAGTCATTGTAGGTTGGCAAAATGGGCAACTTAAGCGCAGCAAATAAAAATTGCAAATAAGAACGACGCACCGAAAAGATAAAATCGCCTTTGTTGCCAAGCGGGCCATCAAAAGTGAGGGCGGCATCAGAAGAACCCAGTGCAAAATTGGTGATGAGTGCATCCTTGTTGCCATCCTTTTGCTTAAACGAAAGAACGGAAGAAAGCCCATTGGCTCGGTTCGCTGGAAAAGCACCTGAATAAAACTCGACCTCCCTTATAAAATTGACGTTGAGAAGGCCAACTGGGCCTCCGCTGCTTCCTTGTGTGGCGAAGTGATTGATATTGGGCACTTCTATGCCATCTAAATAAAATTTGTTTTCGCCAGGAGAACCACCTCTAATAATGATGTCATTGCGAAAAGTAGCGCGCGCAGCCACACCGGGAAGCGCGGCAATTACTTTACTGACGTCGCGGTTGGCGCCTGGCAGGCGCTCAATTTCTGTAGCGCTGAGTGTTTTGAGTGAATTAGGCGACTCCACCTTGCGTTGAAAGGGCGCGGCGCTCACTTTAATATCTTTGGAAGTTTGGATTTTTTCTTCGAGTTCGACGTTGAGCTCTGTGGGTCTTGCGTTGGTGATGAGTACCTCTGACTGTACTTTTTCTTGGAAGCCCGGCGCGGTTACTTTTACAGTATAGATTCCGGGCGCTAAGTTTTCAAAGCTAAAGCGACCTTCTAGATCCGCAGCCTTAAACAATTGTAATTCAATGATATTGATTTTGGCAGGCGAAACGAAGTTGCCGTTTGCCGCATTCGTTATTTTACCGGAAAGCACACCGGTTTGGGCAAAAAAGGAAACATGAAGTGTAAGAAAAGTTAAAAAAAAGAGAATTGATTTCATTTTGTTGAAGTTTGACTATACAAAACAACAACAAAAGTTAAACAAATAAGTTCTAATCTACAGGAATTTTATCCGTCCGAATCCATTCTTGGGTACGAAAGAAAGGGCCAATATAGCCTCTCACATTGAGTTTGTCTTTATCAGAAGCATTCAACCACATGGTGCAATCATAGGTTTTCCCGTTATCTGGATCGAGAATGGTACCGTTCTCCCATTGGCTGCCATCCCATTGCATTTGCTTGACAATGAGCATCCCCATGATGGGTTGGTTGTATAATTTACCATCGCATTCGGTGCATTTTGAATGCGGCCCGTCTTTGCCCCTTTTGTAAATATACACGACCTTGCCGTAAAGAACCCCCTCTTTTTTATAGAGTTCGACAATCGATTTTTTATAACCAGTGGCGTCGTCTATGGTAATCCAGTAGCCCGTGCAAGATTGCCCAAATGACAAAATAGAGAGCGAGAAGAAACAAAAGAAAACAAATAACCTATTCATAGCGTGCAATTTGGATAAAGTTCTGTAAAATTTCTTTACCAAGTGGTGTCATTACTGATTCGGGATGAAACTGCACGCCGTACACCTTTTTTTCTGGGAGTTCGATAGCCATATTCACGCCAGATTTACTTTTTGCACTGACCCAATGCACAGGACAATCTACCTTCCAAGAATGATACAAACCTACCTCCAATGCGTTGGGCAAGCTTCTGAACAAACCATCATGATGCATGATGTCTATTTCTTCAGAAACCCCGTGCTTCACATGTTGTTGATTTTCAAGAGTGGCGCCTAAAAATTCGGCTAAGGCCTGCATTCCCAAACAAACACCGAGTATTGGTTTTTGGCCAACATACTGCTCGAGAAAAGCAAATAAACCTGCTTTCTCTTGTGGCAATCCTGGCCCGGGCGATAATACAAATGCATCGAAATGAACTAAATCGGTTGTTTCAATGGCATCGTAACGACAAACAGAAAGTTCTAATGCCAAGGACTCCAAATAATGGGCTAGATTGTACGTAAACGAGTCATAAAAATCGATCAAAAGAACCCTCACGTAGCTTGTTTTTTGTTACTTTGCAAAAGTAGTAAATTCAAGCACTTGGCATGTCGACACCAAAGAAACCCATTCAAATCCCCAATGCACCTGCACCGGTTGGTCCGTACAGCCAAGCCATTCTCAAAGGCCAAACGCTATACATCAGCGGCCAAATTCCGCTGAATCCGACCACCGGAGAACTCGAAACCAATAGCATTGAGCAAGCTACCGAAAGGGTTCTGCACAATATAGGTGCACTGCTTACCGAGGCTGGATTTGATTTTCAAGATGTCACTATGGTGAGTATTTTCATGAAAGACCTCAGCGAATTTGCTGCTATGAATCAAGTCTACGCACGGTTTTTCAATGACGTTCCACCAGCGAGGCAAACCATAGAAGTTGCCCGCTTGCCTTTGGACGTCAACATCGAAATTTCTTGTATCGCACAAAAATGAGTCCAGACAAGCCATTCGACCTCAGTGTAGTCATTGTCAACTATAATGTTGTCAATTTCTTGGAGCAATGCTTGAACAGTGTTTTGGCAGCTAGCAAAAGGCTTCAAATCGAGGTTTTTGTGGTAGACAACAACAGTGTCGATGGATCAGTTGAATTCATTCGTCAAAAATTCCCCACCGTCAATCTGATTGCCAACAAGGAAAACGTCGGTTTCTCTAAGGCCAACAACCAAGCTATTTTACAAAGCAAAGGGCGCTATGTTTTGTTGCTCAACCCAGATACGGTTGTCGAGCAAGATACCTTTGACAAATGTGTGGCTTACATGGATGCACATCCAAAAACAGGCGGTTTGGGCGTGCGCATGCTCGATGGAAAAGGCCGTTTTTTACCTGAATCCAAGCGCGGACTCCCTACACCCGCCGTCTCTTTTTACAAAATCTTCGGTTTTTCTAAGTTATTTCCAAAAAGTAAAAAATTTGGGAGCTATCATTTAGGTTTCCTTGATGAACATCAAATTCATGAAATCGATGTTTTGAGCGGTGCCTTTATGCTGATGCGCGCCGAAACACTCACAAAGGTTGGTTTACTCGACGAAGCCTTTTTTATGTACGGCGAAGACATCGATTTGTCGTATCGGATTCAACAAGGAGGATATACCAATGTGTATTTTCCCGAAACCAAAATCATTCACTATAAAGGAGAAAGTACCAAAAAGGGGTCATTGAACTATGTATTTGTCTTTTACAACGCAATGGTCATTTTTGCCAAAAAACACTTCTCGGCGCGCTATGCACGCATCTTTTCGATCGCCATTCATACCGCAATTTATTTAAGAGCAGCTGCCTCCATTGCCAAAAGACTTGTGCTGCGTTTGTTTTGGCCCTCGATCGATGCCGTAATTTCTTTTGTTTTTTTGCAATTTCTCGGCAAACAATGGGAAGCCAAACAAATTCAATTTCCAGACTGGGCCTACGATTGGCTGATTCCAAGCTATATTATAACTTGGCTGTTTTGCACTTGGTTGTTTGGCCTTTATGACAAAGGCACCCGCAGTTCTCAGATTTGGAAAAGCACCTTTCTTGGTACGGTGGCCATTTTAGTGGCTTACGCACTCTTTCCGAAAGAATGGCAATTCTCTAGATTGTTTATTCTGCTCGGTGCGGCTGGTTTTCTGGTTGCATTTTATCTGACGCGTGGTTTGCACGAGTTGCTCACCAAGGGACGCCTGGATTTGGGTAAGCTCCCCAAAAAACGCTTCGGTATTATTGCGCTTCCCGAAGAATATGAACGCATTTCGACATTGCTCAAAGCCACCTATCCAGAAATCGATTTACTACTTCCTATTGATGCAGACAAACTGGCCCAGAACAACCAAATTGACGACATTATTCGGGTGCACCAACTCAATGAACTCATTTTTTCTGCACAAGATGTCGGGGCCTCGCGGATCATCCAGCTCATGGCCGATACTTCTGCACAAGACCTCGAGTACAAAATAGCACAACCCAACACCAGCTATCTGATTGGAAGCTCAACGATTGACCAAGCTGGCACCTATTACGATTTACACTTTGACGCCTTGCAGTTACCAGCAAACAAAAGACTAAAGCGCATCTTTGATGTATTACTTGCGGTCCTTCTTTGCTTATTAAGTCCGTTCATGATTTGGATTTATCAAGCCAAAAGACGCTACCTGAGCAACCTGCTGCGCATCCTGATTGGTCACTATTCGTTTGTAGGAATTGGCCAAGGACAAAACAAGTTTAAAAAAGGCAAGTTATTCATACTTAGGCCTCAGTTCAACAACGACCAAGATTTTGATATTCAGGCCTTTATTTATACAAAATCTTACAGATTACAGCTCGACCTGAAATCGATCTGGAACCAACTCGGTGCCCTCGACCAAGAAGCACGCTAATATTTACCTGATTTTGCTTAATTTTGCATGCAAATCAACGACATCAATTCACACAACATGGCAGAAATAGAAATTCGACTTCCCAAAATGGGAGAAAGCGTCACAGAGGCAACCATTACAAACTGGCTCAAAAATATCGGTGACACCGTCGCTATGGATGAACCACTTGTTGAGGTTGCTACCGATAAGGTCGACAACGAACTGCCTTCAGAAGCAGCCGGAACACTTGTCAAAATACTTTTTGAAAAAGACCAAGTTGCCCAAGTTGGGGATGTCATTGCCATATTATCCACCGATGGCCCGGGCACAGCCGCACCTGCTCCGGTAGAAACCCCTGCCGCAGCGCCTTCGGCACCTGCCAATGAAGCTTCAAACATTGTTGTGACCGCCGCTAGTAACGCTGCACCCGTCACCTCAAGCAAAGGCGCCGACGGCCGCTTTTACTCACCTTTGGTTCGTACCATTGCCCAAAAAGAAAATATAGATGCGGCTGAACTCGCTCAAATTCAGGGTTCAGGTCAAGACGGTCGCGTGACCAAAAAGGACATGCTGGCCTACTTGGAAAACCGCCAGGGAGCTCCAGTTGCGGCTTCTGCTCCAGCACCGGCTACACCAGCTACACCAGCTGCAGCCCCAGTTGCAGCAAGCCAAGGCAGCATTCAAATCAAGGAACCTGTCGTTATTCCAAACAGCGGTGATGAAATCATCGAAATGGACCGCATGCGCAAACTGATTGCCGAGCATATGGTGATGTCCGTTCATGTATCGCCACACGTCACCTCTTACGTCGAGGCCGACGTCACGACTATTGTTAAGTGGCGTGAACGCATGAAAAACGAATTCAAGAAGCGCGAAGGTGAAAACCTCACTTTTACCCCAATTTTCATGGAAGCAGTAGCGAAAGCCATCAAAGATTTCCCGATGATCAACGTTTCTGTTTCCGGCACAAACATCATCAAACGCAAGGATATCAATATCGGTATGGCAGCAGCTTTACCGAGTGGCAACCTCATCGTTCCGGTCATTAAAAACGCAGACCGCATGAATCTTGTTGGTCTGGCAAAAGCTGTTAACGAGCTGGCTAACAACGCCCGTAACAACAAACTCAAGCCAGAAGATATCCAAGGTGGAACCTACACAGTTACCAATGTCGGTACTTTCGGAAACGTGATGGGAACCCCTATTATTAACCAACCACAAGTTGCCATTCTCGCTTTGGGTGCCATCAGAAAAGTACCAGCTGTCATTGAAACACCAGACGGTGACTTCATTGGCATCCGCCACAAAATGTTCTTGTCTCATTCGTATGACCATCGTGTAGTTGATGGCGCACTCGGTGGCCAATTTGTGCGCAGAGTTGCCGACTACCTCGAGCAATTCGACCCTGAAACGACCATCTAAATGGCGCTACAACTCGTAAGACCGCTCTGTGTTTTTGACCTAGAAACCACTGGACTTCAAATCACCAAAGACCGCATTGTTCAGATTGCCGTTGTCAAACTTTTTGTCGATGGCCATACCGAAACCTTCAATGAGTTGGTAAATCCTGGGCAAAGTATCCCTGAAGAAATAGCGGCTATTCACGGCATTACCAATGAAATGGTTGCCAACGCTCCTAGATTCGAAGAAATCGCACCGCGTCTGCTCGAATTCATTGCCGACTCAGATCTTGCTGGTTACAACTCCAATAAATTTGATATTCCCGTTTTATCAGAGGAATTACTGCGCTGTGGCATTGATTTCGATCTTGGTGCACGTTATTTTGTTGATGTGCAAAACATCTTCCATAAAATGGAACAGCGCACTCTTGCTGCAGCTTATCAATTTTATTGTGGCAAGCAGATAGAAAACGCACACAATGCACTCTACGACACCCTAGCCACACTAGAAGTATTGCAAGCTCAGACCGAAAAATACAGTGACTTAAATAAAGACATAGAAGGCCTGGCCAAATTCTCTACGGTGGGCACACAGCAAAATGCGGACTTCGCAGGGCGTTTGTCTTTCAATGAAAAAAACGAAGTGTGCTATAATTTCGGTAAACACAAAGGCAAAACAGTTGCCCAAGTTTTACAACAAGAGCCCGGATACTACGGCTGGATGCTCGAGGCCGATTTTCCATTGCACACCAAACAAGTATTACGTAAAGAAATGGAGCGCATCAAGGCCAACAACAGCAATCAACAAATTGAAGACAAACTAGAGGCGCTCAAAAATAAATTCAAAAAACCATGAAAATCATTTGTATCGGACGCAACTATGCGGCGCATGCCAAGGAAATGAACTCGGATCTTCCAACCGAACCGCTCTACTTCTTAAAGCCCGATACAGCACTCCTCAAAGAAGGTGATTTTTATTTTCCTACATTCACTTCAGACCTCCATTTTGAATGTGAACTTGTGGTACGCATTGAAAAAGTAGGCAAGCATATCTCCCCAGCGTTTGCCCACAAATACTATACGCACTTTACGTTAGGCATCGATTTCACTGCCCGCGATATCCAACAGCAGTGTAAGGAAAAAGGCTTGCCATGGGAAAGAGCAAAAGGTTTTGACCACAGTGCACCCCTCTCCTCTACCTGGATTCCAAAAACAGAAATTGATTTGCTGAACGCTGAATTCAAGTTGTTTCAAAATGACAACCTACGCCAAACTGGGCATCCGAAAGATTTCATTTTTGGTATTGACCAAATCATTGCGTACGTCTCTCAGTACATGACCTTAAAAACAGGAGATCTCATTTTTACCGGTACACCTGCTGGTGTTGGCCCTGTTGCAATCGGCGATATCTTGCGCGCAGAGCTCAATGGCCAAACACTACTCGAGCTTCAAATTAAGTAATTGTTAGTGCTTAACAACAACAGTGCCCTGGCCGTTTTCTAATTTCAAGATATAAGTACCGGCTGGAAGCTCAGAAATATCAATGTGCTTTTGCTGGTTTAATTCGGGTAACCCAACTACGCTCTGTCCTAGTAAATTAAAGATAGCGCCATCTGTATTTCCCTGAACTCCTTTCAAACTAAATGTTCCTTTTGTTGGATTGGGATAAACAATTAATGATGGTAAAGCACTTTGCTGAACGCTCAGGTCAGAGCCAGGCTCATTTTCGAGTAAGAATAAACCACCTAAATCTTGTCCAATTAAAAGTTCGAGATGGGTGTCGTTATCGAAATTGGCAATTGCGGGCGCAGCATAGGCCCCAATTTGGGCACTGAGGCCAAGAAAATCAGGGCTTCGTTCATTGAATAAATCATTTGCATTTCCGTTGATTCCGTCGTAAAAATGAATGTGGCCGTCGAGGGCACCCACCAAAAGATAGGTTGTATCGAGGTATCTAAAAAAATGTGGAACTGCAAAGCCATCAGGACCATTACTTTGTACGTTCACACCCCCTAAAGAACTGGAAACCAAACTAAATTGTGGTGTGGTAGCGCTTCCGGTATTCTGATAATACTGAAGCAGACCGCCTTTATGGCCAATCAGTAAATCGAGTAAACCATCTTGGTTGTAATCAAATAATTGGGGCGCTGAGAAAAGAGGAACTTGTATGACTTGATTGTTTTGGTCGCTTAAAGGGCTTGTTTGCAACTGAAAAGTAGGATTGTTACCGGTAGTTGTATTTATAAAATAGAGCAGCTGGCCATCGTCTTTTCCTAAAATGAGGTCTGGCTTACCATCGGCATTGAGGTCACCTAGCGCTGGCAGCAAACGCAAGCCCAAATTGGCGGTAGAGAGATTCAAAAAGTCTTCATCGACGAGCAGCAATTGTGGCGCACTGACCGTACCTATATTTTGATAGTATGCAATTCGGGCGGTTTTATCCAACACGGGCTTGTAAGCATAAAAATTGGCCACTAACAAATCCGTGAGACCATCTGTGTTGACATCGAAGGCCAATGGCACTGAGCCTGCGCCATGGTCAATCATGTCACCTTGTAACCAATCGTTGTCTTGAAAAGCGAAAACGGGTGCCTGATTACTTCCTAAATTTTTGTAAAACCAAACGCTATTTTCATTTTCCGAGACATTATTGGCATTTGGTGCAACAACGATATCTTTTTTCTGGTCGAAATCTACATCTACGTAAAATGCCGCCGGAAAGAGCTGTAAATTGACTGGAGTGGTATTACTCGGGAAATTATAATCGGCACTCACCATGGCAGAATTGGTGTTGGGTGCTGATCCTCCGTTTATTAGACGAATGAGGTTGCCATAAGCAACATCGCCTAGAACGAGGTCAAGTACGCCAGATTGATCAAGGTCTATAGCCAAAACCGTTGAGCCTGCGTGAGCTTTCGGTGCGGCATTTGGCTTGAGTTCTGGATTGACGACATTGCCCTCATTACAATATGGGCTCGGGTCATTTAAAAATAAGGAATTACTCGTGACATCTTCTCGGTATTTTCCCCAACATCTATTTTTTAGGATAAACACCAATGAATCTGAATGCCCATATAACTCCTGACTCTGATTTTGATGGTACTGCAGGTATTCACCACTAATATGATAGGTCAAGATATCCATGTCGCCATCGCCTTCTACATCGACCAAAGCAGGGATATCGGCCCCGCTCACGTATAAGTTCAAGACAGGCCCTTCATAATTGGAAACTAAATACGGACTATAAATTTGCCACTGCAGACCAGTAGCAGCAGAACCTATATTTCTGTAGGCCCTTAGGCCACCTACTGCATAGCAAAATAAATCTTTTCTACCGTCTTGATCGTAGTCATAGGTAGTAACCCGATAGTTGAGTTCAGCCGGAAAAAACAAATGGGCCCTTGGATCTAATTTATAGGAATGAGCTGTGCCTGAAATTTCGTGTTTGAAAACGCGAAGCTGATTGGCACTCCGATCAAAGACCAAAAGGTCGTCATCGCCATCGAAATCGTAGTCTAAACAAGAAAATTGTGGGTTGTTCAGCCCGCCAGACCAGGCCTTGGAAAGTGTTTGGCCATCGGAAACAACGGGGATAAAATCGGTAAAATTGAATTGAAACTGTGCTGTGGCTTGTACGCTGATTAACACAAAAAACAAGAGCAGCGATTTCATGTGTTAAAATTAAGGTGTTTTTGAATTAGAAAAGCGCCATTCGATGATTCTTTTGTCGTCACCTGCACTTAAAAATCCGTTTTCTGTACACAACACCGTATTGATTGAGTGCCGATGCCCGGCCATTTGAAGGTCGATACGCT
>VFQT010001706.1_pt1 | contig 25355 bp, 23 predicted proteins | sample 3512381 | NCBI WGS metagenome assembly VFQT01 (sample SAMN10412376, study PRJNA504923) | tailings metagenome | isolation source: Relicate 2 Philex TSF3 active mining site | place: Philippines: Tuba, Benguet | collected 2017-08-29
GAAAAGGAAGAAAAAGAACCTTGCATTAACGTATTAATTTGGCAAAGTAATTTACCGTACGAACCAGTTGACTTACATAACTCATTTCGTTGTCGTACCAACTTACGGTTTTAACCAACTGATGGTCCCCTACCGTAATTACTTTGGTTTGTGTTGCATCAAACAAAGACCCGTAGCTTATTCCAATGATATCGGTGCTAACTATTTCATCCTCGGTGTAGCCAAAAGATTCGTTGGATGCTGCTTTCATGGCTGCATTGACTTCTTCAACAGTTACTTTTTTATTCAAAATTGAAATAAGCTCAGTAAGTGAGCCCGTGATAGTTGGAACTCGCTGAGCGCCTCCATCGAGTTTCCCTTTCAATTGAGGCAAAACCAGCCCAATTGCTTTTGCTGCTCCCGTGCTATTGGGTACGATGTTACCGGCAGCAGCTCTTGCACGACGTAAATCCCCTTTTGGATGAGGTGCATCCAACGTGTTTTGATCATTCGTGTAAGCATGGATAGTAGTCATGTGGCCAGTACAAATACCATATTGCTCATCTAAAACTTTTGCCATCGGGGCCAGACAGTTAGTGGTACATGAAGCACCTGAAATAACTGTTTCTGTTCCATCAAGTATTTGATGGTTTACATTAAAAACTACAGTTTTTAAGTCGCCGGTTGCAGGTGCAGAAATTACAACTCGTTTTGCCCCTGCCTTTATATGCGCAGCTGCCTTTTCTTTGTCGGTAAAAAATCCTGTGCACTCCAGCACCACATCTACCTCATGCGCAGCCCATGGAATTTGAGCAGGATCTTTTTGCGCATATATTTTTAATACATCTTTATTTACAATAATTGAATCTTCAGTGGCCTTAACTTCCGCATCAAAACGGCCCTGGGCACTGTCATACTTTAATAAGTGAGCTAAAACGTTAGGACTGGTTAAGTCGTTTATAGCCACTACATCAATGCCTTCCATGTTGTAGATCTTCCGATATACTAACCTTCCGATTCTTCCAAAGCCATTGATTGCTACTTTAACTGATGCCATACATAAAATTTAAGGATGCAAATGTAAAGCAAGCCGGTGAGATTTGGTTGGCAAACAGGACCACCCTATCTTTGCCGCTCCTAAAATGGCCCGTTCGTCTAAGGGCTAGGACACCACCCTTTCACGGTGGTGATACGGGTTCGAATCCCGTACGGGCTACAAAGCCTTGCAGCGTTGCTGCGAGGCTTTTTTATTTCCCACTCTTTTCTAACTAACATCACCGGAGTACTGCCTGCAATCATCAACCCAGCCATCTTTCCTTTATACTTTCATTTTGTTCACGCAGCTATACAAAATGGAAACAAATCAATTATTAATTGGAGAGGGTTTGCATCTGCCAATTCCCCTGATATTACCACCAATGGCACCGTTCTTGTACCTGAGGATTGGAGTGGCTCCGGCGTGTTCCAAACGGGCTTAGCACTGCGAGTTGACTTGGGTAATCAAGCTTTTTTCACAGGAGGCTTGGATTATCGATACCTCAGCCCCACTTTCAAAGTTGATAGCGGTATTCTAGGCGAGGAGGCTACGCAAAAATATCAGTATTAAAACTTGGCGTAGGAATTGGAATTAACTTCTAAGTACTTATCTAGTAATACTTCTATTTTTGCGGGAAATAATCCCGTATATGGCAGAAGCGCTGGTCCCCCTCCTTTCATTGGTTGCTCTTGAAGTAATACTGGGGATTGATAATATAATATTCATATCCATTTTAGCAGATAGGCTCCCAGATCAGCAACGAAAAAAGTTGCGATTCTGGGGGCTTACGCTTGCGATGTTAATGCGGTTGCTTTTACTAGCCTTTATCGCTTGGATTCTTAAGCTGGATACCACCTTATTTACAATTGGCACCACTGCGTTTACCGGAAAAGGCTTGATCTTAATTGCCGGTGGACTTTTTTTACTTTACAAGAGCACAAAAGAAATATACCATAAAACCGAAGTGGCCGCTAATACTATATCCGCAGTTCGCTCCAATGCCACATTTGCACAACTCTTAGGAGAGGTAGTAATATTGGATTTAGTATTTTCTGTAGACTCCATCATCACTGCTGTGGGAATGGTACAAGAGCTTTGGGTGATGTATGCTGCTGTAATCATCACGGTTGGAATCATGATGATAGCATCCGGCCCAATCAGTGATTTTATACGTCGGCACCCCTCTTTTAAAATTTTAGCACTCTGTTTTCTATTGATGATTGGTGTAGCGTTGTTTGCAGATGGACTAGGATTTCATATTCCAAAGGGCTACATCTATTTCTCCATGACATTTGCCTTTTTAGTAGACGTAATACAGATGAAAACAATCCCTAAAAAATCGGACTCCCCCACTGCTTGACGCCAAGCGTACTTAAGCGCTTACTTACTTTTTCCTGAAAAACAGACGAATGGGTACACCCGTGAAATTGAAATTTTCACGCAATTGATTCTCCAAATAGTTTTTATAAGGAGTTTTAATATCATCTGGGAAATTGCAGAAAAATGCAAAACTTGGAACAACGGTGGGCAATTGAGTAATAAACTTGATTTTAATAGGATGCCCGCGCACAACAGGAGGATGATATGCCTCAATTGCTTTCAGCATTTTTTCATTTAATTGAGCAGTAGTTATTTTCTGTTGTCTGCTGGCAAACACTTGGAGTGCCGCCTCCATCGCTTTATGTATCCTAATTTTTTCAAGCGCAGAAACAAATAAGATCGGCACATCATTAAATGGAGCTAATCGTTTCCTCAATTCCTTTTCAGTTTGAACAGCCGTATTAGTTTCCTTGGAAATCAGATCCCACTTGTTGACCAGCACTACAATTCCCTTCCCTTTTTTTACAGCCAAGCTATAAATATTTAAATCCTGGGCCGTTATTCCCTTTTCCGCATCTAGAAGAAGCAAACATACATCGGCTTCATCCATCGCTTTTATAGCGCGGATCACTGAATAAAATTCAAGATCTTCATGCACTTTAGCCTTACGGCGAATACCGGCCGTATCAATTAATATAAATTCCTTCTGAAATAAATTATAGTGCGTATGAATTGTATCACGCGTGGTACCTGCCACATTGCTGACAATAGTGCGTTCTTGACCGATCAGTGCATTTAACAATGAGGACTTCCCTGTGTTCGGCTGACCAATGATAGCGATTTTGGGGAGGGTATTAACTTCAGCTTGATCAGCAGTAAGTTCAGCAGGCATCAATTCCGTAATAGCGTCCAGCAGCTCTCCTGTACCACTTCCACTAGCTGCCGCAATAAAAAATACTGGTTCCAGTCCCAAAGAATAAAACTCAGAAGCTTCCAGCAACCGTTCGTTATTATCTACTTTATTCACAACCACAAAAACGGGCTTTGTACTTTTCCGAAGTAACTCGACCATAGCGTCATCAAGATCAGTTCGACCCGTTGCTGCATCTACCATAAACAAAATCACATTAGCTTCTTGAAGCGCTACTAAAACTTGCTTGGCTATTTCTCGTTCAAATACATCTTCACTACCGTGAACAAATCCTCCCGTGTCAATTACATTGAAATTTTTACCATTCCAATCGGCAACTCCATACTGGCGGTCTCTCGTAACACCGGAAATATCATCCACGATTGCTTTACGCTGTTCCAACAAACGATTAAACAGGGTGCTTTTCCCTACATTCGGTCTTCCTACTATGGCAACTGTAAATGACATATTAATATCCGTATTCGTTCAAAAATAATTCATTGTCTCGCCACCGGGGCCTTACTTTAACAAAGAGTTCTAAATAAACTTTTTGCTGCAAAAATGTCTCAATATCTACTCGCGCCTCCGACCCAATTTTCTTTATGGTCGCTCCCTTTTGTCCTAATAAAATCCCTTTTTGAGTTTCACGATTCACAATGATATCTGCAAGAATTCGAATCAATCCGGGTTTTTCCTTAAATTCTCTTACCATCACAGCACTATGATAAGGAATCTCCTCATCCATATGTTCATATATTTTACCGCGAATAATTTCGCCAACAAAAAAACGTGTTTGTAAATCACTAACCTGATCGGTATCAAAAAAAGGATCTCCTTCGGGGAGGAAAGGCAGAATTTCTTTAAAAATCGATTGCGCTACCTGGTCTTTTTTTGCAGAAATAGCTATCACCTTTTTACAATATGGTTTTTCGGAAAAGTAAGAGAGTCCCTCTTTGACCTTTTCAGCGGTTACTACATCTTTTTTGTTGAGCACCACCAATGCAGGAACTTTCAAATGGAGCGAGCTAAAAAGCTGATCACAACGCTGCCAATCATCTTTTAGATCTACCAACAAAATAGCAAGATCACCATCTTCCAGTGCCCCTCGCACCGAAGCCATCATTCGTTCATGTAGCTTGTATTTGGGCTCAATGATTCCAGGCGTATCTGAAAAAACCACTTGGTAATCGGAAGTACTTGCAATTCCTTTGATGCGATGTCTGGTTGTTTGAACCTTTGGCGAGACAATAGCGAGCTTTTCTCCGATCAATGCATTGAGGAGTGTGCTTTTACCTGCATTAGGATAACCGAGTATGTTTACAAATCCAACTCGCATGATATGGTTTTCCAACTAAAAAGTCCGCCAGGGGCGGACTCTTGGTTGCGAAGGGGAGGATCGAACTCCCGACCTTTGGGTTATGAGCCCAACGAGCTACCGCTGCTCTACTTCGCGATCTGGGTTGCAAATATAGTTTTTTTAAGGCCACGCTCCAAACAAAGTCCATAATCAGTTGTTTTATATAATTTTGTGTAGCACAACTTCTTTAAATAAGAGTTGTTCCAAGTTTTCGGGGTGTTTCTGATTAACAATCAGAATCTGAGATCAAACCCGTTGAACCTGGTCAGGGTAATGCCTGCGAAGGGAAGAAACTACTGAATTTCCTCAACGCTGCATTCCCTCTACATTTTAAATTGAAAAACAAAAAAATGAAGAGGATACTTATTGCCTGCTTTGTATTGATCAAACAAGTTTCTTTTGGACAGGATACTTTAAGAAACGAGAAACCAAACGCTGACAGTTTCTACATCCTAGCTCCGGTTTCAGTTCGCGCAGTAAGAGCTGGAGAAAAAACCCCCTTCACAAAAACAAACCTTTCAAAAAAGGAAATTCAATTTGCCAACCAGGGGGTCGACTTGCCCTTTATTCTTAATAATACTCCATCGATTGTGGTCAACTCCGATGCTGGAAATGGAATTGGCTATACGGGCATGCGTATCAGAGGCACAGACGCAACTCGCATCAATATCACGCTGAATGGAATTCCATTTAATGATGCAGAAAGTCAGGGTACTTTTTTTGTGAATTTACCCGACTTCAGCTCCTCTGCCAGCAGCATCCAAATCCAACGGGGCGTGGGTACGTCGTCCAATGGTACAGGAGCCTTTGGAGCCAGCGTAAATATCAGTACCACTGAAACAGAAAAGGAAAAATATATAGCCCTTAATAATAGTATCGGATCCTTTGGAAGCCGTAAACACACTTTACAATTTGGAACGGGGCAAAAGAAAGGATTTTACTTTACTGGTAGACTATCCTCCATTGCCAGTGATGGATATATCGATCGTGCCAACAGTAATCTTCGGTCCTTTTATATTGGAACAGGCTATAGTAAAGACAGTAATTCAGCTTTACGACTGTATATTTTTTCTGGAAAAGAAAAAACTTATCAAGCATGGTATGGCATAAAGGAAGCCGATCTACTAGCAGGAAACCGCAGGATCAATTATGCGGGTACCGAACAACCCGGCTCACCTTATAAAAATGAAACTGATAATTATCTTCAAACGCATTATCAATCATTTTGGGAAAAAAAATTCAAGAAGAATCTCAGGCTTAGCACCGCATTTTTTTTAACAAGAGGAAAAGGATACTATGAACAATACAAAGCAAATGAGCGATTTAGCAAGTACGGGTTAATACCACCCCTACAAAACGGCGTAGCAATTGAAAAGTCAGATTTCATCCGTCAATTGTGGTTGGATAATTTCTTTTATGGAAATAATAACACATTACAATTCCAATTAAAAAATACCGAGTGGACTGTGGGCACTTCATTATCCCGCTATCAGGGAGACCACTACGGCAAAGTAATATGGTCTTCGATTTCCGCTATAAAAAATCCACATAGCTGGTACAACAACAGGGCTACTAAGTCAGAAGGAATGCTCTATGTAAAACAACTAACCCAATTAGGAAACACTATTTACCTTTTTTATGATTTGCAAATCCGACAGGTCCATTATCAAATCAACGGATTTAGAAATAACCCCCTACTTTTTGTAGATAATAATTACACTTTCTTTAATCCTAAAGTGGGAATCACTTATAGTAAAAAAACTTGGCGCGCCTACGCATCTTTTAGTCGTGGTGCGAAGGAACCTAACCGTGACGACTTTGAGGCAGGCACTATTGAACAACCACGGGCAGAACTATTAAATGATCTGGAGTTGGGACTGGAAAGAAAAACAAAAAAGCTAACTACTGCCCTGACTTTGTATCATATGAATTACAAAAATCAACTCATTTTAACTGGTAAGATCAACGATGTTGGAGCCTACACACGTACTAACGTGCCTACAAGCCGAAGGATTGGATTAGAAATGGAAGCTTCCCTTTTGGTAAACAAATGGTTTAGCACGGGTGGTAATGTATCATTTAGCCGCAATACAGTTGAGGGGCTAGAGGAATATATTGACGACTACGATAATGGCGGGCAACTAAGAAGATTTTACAATCAATCTACGCTTGCCTTTTCTCCTGCCACCCTTCTCAATCACTATATCAGAATTAATCCGACAAAAAAAATCGAAGCATCCATCTTTAGCCGGTATGTAAGCAGACAGTTTTTGGATAATACGGCTAACCTTAACAGATCATTAGACCCATTTTTTGTTCAAGATCTTCGTATCAGTTATTCCATCCCTGTAAAAGGACTGAGTCAGGTTCTAGTAATAGCACAGCTCAATAATTTGACCAATACAAAATATGAGCCAAATGGATATACTTTCAGTTATATATACGGAGGGACGATTACTACAGAAAATTACTTTTTCCCAATGGCAGGAACAAACTACATGCTTACCATCAATTTAAAAAGATAAATAAAGACTATCGTAACGTATCAACGCGTGGACGAACGGCTTGCAACCAAATATCTATCAACTGCCCAGGTCGAATAGTCTGCACTACATTATCCTCACTTAGCCGCTCAGGACTTTGTTTATAAATCCAAGCAGTAGCTGTATCCTGAACCCCCGACTCTAAAACAATAGCGCCAAAAGATAGACCGTTGCTATCCAATAATGCTTTTGCATCGAGGTAATTCATGCCAACTAGACCAGGTACTGGAATTGGCTGATCCCCCACACCATCTCCCAATACCAGCGTAATGCTACTTCCTTTTTTTATTTTGGTTCCAGCAGCAATTAACTGACCATTCATACGCTGCTCTAAAACAGCATTCCTTGCAAAATCAGGTCGAAATAAAGTATCGCCAACTTTTAAATCCATGGTTTTAAGCACCACCTCTGCATTTCTAAAACTGTACCCAATTAAATTAGGCATCTCCACCAATGGCGGTTCCACACTTCTGATAATTAAAAAAATAGTCCGATTAGCTTTTACAACCTCATCCGCATCAGGAAACTGTTTTACTACTTGTAGGGGAGAAATTGAATCTACATAGATAGAGTCCTGCACTTCCCATTCAAATCCAGTGCTATCAAGAATTCTCTTTACTTCCTCAAGGCTTTTACCTGTAAGTGCGGGAACAGAAGCTGCTTTTCCGTGATCGGTCAACCATCCTAAGGAGAGCAAAAAAAGTCCGAACAAAAGGATAGCTACTACAATACCAGCTATCAAATTTACCCCGAGCGATTTTTTTGTAATAAACTCAAACATGATTGTCTGCTAACCCTTTTGATTTGTTAAGCAATCCTGTATCAACTGATCATAAAATGCAGTCAGCGTCCATCCCATAGACTGCACTTGCTGTGGAATAATACTCGCCTCACTTTGTCCGGGGATGGAGTTCAATTCTAACATGTAGGGCCGCTGCTCCTTTTCGTTATAAATAAAATCGATACGTACTACTCCACTACATTGAAATGTTTGATAAACCAACTTTGCCATTGCTGTCAAATTATCTGCCCAGGTGGTAGAGATGTTTGCAGGAGTAGTTTCAGTAGATTTCCCCTGGTACTTTGCCTCAAAATCAAAAAAGGGCATATCGTCATTAACGCTTACTTCTGTAATCGGCAAAACGTTGATTTTTCCATTTGCCTTAAAAACACCGACAGTGAACTCAGGGCCCTGAATCATCTCCTCTATCAAAACCTGCGCATCTTCCTTAAATGCCTTGACTACGGCTTTTTGAAGCATCTCCCCTGGCTGATCAACTTTGGACATACCTATGCTGGAGCCCCCATTATTTGGTTTTACAAACACAGGAAACTGAAGTGCCGCTGCTTTATTTTCCCAACCAGTTTCCTCTCCTCGAATTAACAAGATTGACTTTGCAACTGGAATACCCGCTGCCCCGGCTACTGCAGTAGCTACTCTTTTATTGAACGTAACAGCTGAGGTTAACGCATTACAACTTGTATAGGGTATCCCCAACATGTCAAAGTACCCTTGCAATTTTCCATCCTCGCCTGGCGTTCCATGCAATGCAATAAAAGCGGCGTTAAAAACAAGTCTTGAAGAGGGAAGTGCAACACTAAAATCATTCTTATCGATTGGCCAACGCTCCCCTGTTTGGTCCTGGTAATACCAGCCATCCATAGTGATATCAATCCAGTGAGTATGATACTTGGCAGGATCAAGCTGCTGTTGAATGGTACGTGCAGTGCGATAGGATATAACTGATTCACCTGAGTACCCCCCTGTTACCAACGCAATGTGGATGGGCAACATGATGCTGATTAGATATGAAGTTTATCTTTTTTACTAAGCAGCTCCTCCACTGTTTCACGATAGAGCTCATCAGGAACACAGCAATCTACCGGACAAACAGCCGCACATTGTGGCTCCTCGTGGAATCCCTGACATTCGGTGCATTTGTTGGGTGAAATGTAATAGGTTTCAGTGGCAATGGGTGCGTTCTTTTGGCTGGCATCAACCTGGGTTCCATCCATGAGGGTGAAACCACCTTTCACTGTGGTACCGTCCGCAATAGCCCATTCTACTCCGCCTTCATAAATGGCATTGTTGGGACATTCTGGTTCACAAGCACCGCAATTGATACATTCTTCAGTAATCTTTATTGCCATAAAATAGTAATTAGTTGTGGAGTAATTTTGTACCCTACAAATTTAACGGACCAGCATGAATTTACAAGACCGAATTTCTCTACTTGCCCGACTTGGCGATTATATGAAAAGTCAAGAGCCTAGCTGGCTGGCCGCACAAGAGAGGGCTTCGCATGAAAATGGATGGTTCATCCCCTCATTTGTAAGTACAGCCACACATTCAATTGCCTGTAACTGGCTGAACGAACAGGCGCTGACCGCTTGGGTAAATGAGGAAAAGATTCCAGTTAAACAAAACAAGCCCTTTAAAGTGGGGCTTGTGATGGCCGGAAATATTCCCTTGGTAGGGTTCCATGATTGGCTTTGCATTTTTGTTTCAGGACACCATGCTCAGCTAAAACTTTCATCCAAAGACAGTGTCTTATTTTCTCATTTACTAAGCAAATTGATAGAATGGTCTCCATCAATTGCCACTTTTAACCAATTGACAGACCGACTTACTGGCTGTGACGCATTTCTAGCTACGGGCAGCACCAACTCATCACGTTATTTCAATTACTATTTTGGCAAATACCCCCATATTATTCGAAAAAACAAAACCTCTGTGGCTGTCTTACAAGGGAGTGAGACCCCGGAAGAACTGGAAAGGCTGGCCAGCGATGTGCATCTATACTTTGGACTGGGCTGCAGGAATGTGACAAAACTATTTCTGCCCATGGACTACAACTTCATCCCCTTGCTGGAGGCCTTTAAGAAATTCAGCTGGCTTTCAGACTTTCACAAATACAAAAACAATTACGACTATAATTTAGCGTTGTACATCTTGAACAAACAGTATTACATGACAAACGGTACTATCTTGATGATAGAGGAAAAAAATTGTTTTGCTCCAGTAAGTCAACTCAACTATGAATTTGTCGAAAATTTTGAAATTCTAGCTGACCAACTTTCAACGCACACCGATATCCAAGCAATTATTGGTAAAGATTTTTTACCCTTTGGGAGTAGCCAGCACCCTTCCCTTACAGACTATGCAGATGGGGTAAACACATTAGACTTTTTGAACAAAAAAATGTTAAACTGGCACCCCTCTCCGTAGGACCAACTGACAGTTTGTTATTTTGCAAGACAGGCATAAAATTTGTTCACGTTATAAAAATCTCTTTCGACTTATGAAATGGAAACAAATACTACTAGTAATGGGAATAAGCGCCCTTACTTCCGTATCTAGCGTTTGGCTGTATGGCAAATACGCCAATTCCCGTGCTACCACATTTACTCAATCAACGGATGGAAAGACTCCGGCAAACTATGCAGGGTTCTTCAATGCTGCCCCTGGCACTGAGGTGACTGATTTCACCAAAGCTTCGCAAGCTGCTGTACCAGCTGTAGTTCATATTAAAACTAAAACGCCTGCAAAAAAAATTACTAACCAACTGCCGCGTAACAGAGGTGGAATGTTTGACGACTTTTTTGATCAGTTTTTTAATTACCCGCAAGTGCAGCCGGAGCAACGCGCCTCCGGAAGTGGTGTACTGATAAGCGATGACGGATATATTGTAACTAACAATCACGTTATCTCTGATGGCGGCACTGGCGTAGCTGAGGAAATCAATGTAACCCTCAACAATAAAAAAACCTATAAAGCAAAAGTGATTGGGAAAGATCCCAGCAGTGATATTGCTGTTCTGAAAATTGATGGAACTGGATTCCCTTATCTGGTGTACGGCAATTCAGATAATGTAAAATTGGGGCAATGGGTATTGGCAATTGGCTACCCCTTAACATTGGAAACTACTGTAACGGCCGGTATAGTTAGTGCAAAAGGTCGTTCTATTGGAGTAAATGGACGTCAGAGTCAAACACCAATAGAATCCTTTATTCAGACAGATGCAGCCGTTAATCAGGGAAACAGCGGCGGTGCACTTATAACAACAGATGGACAACTCATTGGAATCAACTCAGCCATCTACGCCCCTACAGGGACTTATGCTGGCTATTCCTTTGCCATTCCTGTCAACCTCGCTAAAAAAATTGTGAACGACTTGATAAAATTCGGAGATGTTAAAAGACCTTACCTGGGTATCATGTCTGATGGCAGAAATGTGAACGCCACTGACGGTGCTTATGTGGGAACAGTTGCGCCGGATGGAGCTGCAGCGGCAGCAGGTTTAAAAAAAGGAGATGTGATTAAAAAGATCAACGAAATCCCCATCACTTCCTGGAGTGAGTTACAAGGTACCATTGCCTCCTTGAACGCAGGTGAGAAAATTTCCATTCAATACAAACGGGAAGGGAAAGAGTATACTACCTCTGCCACTTTAAAAGCAGATCAAGGTAATTATGGAAATATTGCCGCCAACTCATTGGGTGAATTGTTAGGAGCCGAGCTTGAAAATGCGGATAAAAAAGTAACGCAACGTAACGATGCTGAGGGCGGAATTCGTGTGAAACGAATCTTAAAAGGCGGGCCACTAAGCCGGACCAGAATGCAGGAAGAATTTATCATTACCAGCATCAACGGAGTTCCCGTCACTACAATCGAAGAGTTGAGTAGAGCGATTGCTTCCACACGTGGCGAAAACCTAAATCTGGAAGGGTTTTACGATGGATATGAAGGCTTGTATCGTTACCCTGTTATGCTTGCGCAGGAGGAGGAATAGTTACTTTTCGTAAACTAGGTATTCCCATGCCTGCATTTCAAATGGAGTCCCCATTTTGAAATCGTTAGCAGCACCCGAAAATACATTTCGGTAAATCCCATTGATCATTGGATCTATCAGGTCAAAATGCAAATTGTTTTGGCCTGATAGGTTTAATACAACCAGCACTTCCTTTTGACCATTTTTCCGAAGAAAAGCAAATACTTGTTCCGGTGCAGTAGTTTTTATCCGATAAGTCTTACCAGCAGGATCACCTGTATGTAAGGCTGGATGCGTTTTTTTCAATCGCGTTAGCGTAGTATAAAAAATTTGCAAATAGTCAGCATCCGGACCTCTCTCAAATAAATCTTTTTCGAAAAAGAGAATTCGTTTTCGATTTCCCATCTCCTGTCCAGAATAAATCAAGGGAACACCATTCCAAGTAACACTAAATACAGCTAGTGCCCGAGCCATTTCACCATACTTTTCATACTCGGTTCCATTCCAACTGTTTTCGTCATGATTTGTGGTAAACCAAGCACGAAAGGAAGAATCGCCTAATTGGTCATATCGGTTAAGCACCGTATAGAGAGAGTCTAAGGCCCATTTTTGCTGGTAAAAATCTTTTGCCCGATGCATCCAAGTCCAAGTATAACTGGCATCAAATACCTGTCCATACGCTGGCTTCTCTAGTTCATCATACTCCCCAAACCAAAACAAAGGCTTCACCTGATCTAATTCAGCACGCGCTTCTTTCCAAAAATCTAATTCGACCCAAAAAGCAAGATCGCAGCGGAATCCATCAATATCAAATTGAGTAACCCAGTATTTCATAGCGTCGATCATGGCTCGACGCAAGGCAGGATTCGAAAAATCAAGTTCAATGATATCATCCATGCCAGAGGCAATCTGAAAAGTTCCAGTTGCCGTATCCTTTAAATAATAATCAGGAAACTGTTTAGTCCATTGATGATCCCAGCCGGTATGATTAGCAACCCAATCAATAATAATCTTAAAACCCATTTGGTGTGCCTGCGAAACCAATAGTTTAAAATCCTCCGCCGTGCCAAATTCCGGATTGATACTTACATAGTCAGCACATGCATAATAACTTCCCAGGCTACCCTTCCTATTTTGCTTAGCAATGGGAGTTAATGGCATAAACCATAATGTTTCTACCCCTAGTTCTTTCAGACGTGGCAGTTCTTGCATAAAAGCAAGGATGGAGCCAGCAGGTGTGTATTGACGAAGATTTACCTCATAAATTGTGGTATGTCCTACCCAGTCTGGGGTCACAAAGGGTCCGTTCATATGAATTGGTTTTTCAGATACAGCCTCCTGCCGAGGCATGAGTTTACAAGAAAGCAAGAACAGTGAGAACACTAGTGCAAACAAGCGAGTATACATAGCGTTATTTTTAGCAATATACAAAAAAGAGGGACCCTATCTTTGCAGTATGAAAAGCTTTGACGTACCGATCATTTATCGCAGTCCATTGATCAGTGCGATCAAGAAAAAGAGAAAAGAGCAGGATCGGATGAAAAAAGATTTCACGCCCACCTTGCTTGATTTTGGCCCCCTTCAAATTTCATTAGCTAGACATTTTGGGTTCTGCTATGGGGTAGAAAACGCCATTGAAATTGCATTTAGAACTTTGGAGCAAAACCCGGGCAAGCGTATTTTTCTCCTCAGCGAAATGATCCACAACCCACAGGTAAATGCAGATTTGCTATCCAGAGGTATTCGCTTTTTGCAGGATACTTCCGGACACACGCTGATTCCGTTTGAGGAATTGAACAAAGAAGATATTGTTTTGATCCCAGCGTTTGGCACCACCCGCGAGATTGAGAGCCAACTGCATGAAAGAGGAATTACTACAGCAGCATACAACACTACCTGTCCATTTGTTGAAAAAGTATGGAACCGTAGTGAAGCTATTTCAAAGAAAAACTTTACGGTAATCATCCACGGTAAACCAGCACATGAGGAAACCAGGGCTACTTTCTCACACGCTGCTGCACATGGGCCAGCGATGGTGATCAAAGACATGGAAGAGGCAAAACAACTTGCTGCCGTTATTCGTGGTGATAAATCAGCGGCTGAGTTTTTTGCTATTTTTTCCAATCAATACTCGGTAAACTTTGATCCGGTCGTGGACTTAAAACGCATCGGAGTGGTTAACCAAACTACCATGTTAGCAAGTGATACACAAGCAATAGCTGACTACTTGAAAACTACAATTTTAGAAAAAGAAGGCAAGGAAGAACAAGTAGCCGATACGCGGGATACACTTTGTTATGCTACACTGGACAACCAAACAGCTGTGCAAGGAATGTTACAGCAATCGGCAGATCTAGCTATGGTGGTGGGTGGATACAATTCCTCCAACACCTCGCACTTAGTTGAACTTTGCGAATTAATACTGCCCACTTATTATATAGAAAGCGCTCAAAAAATTTTAGGCGAAAACTCGATTATGCATTACGATATGCATACCCAGACAGAAAAGATAACTTCCGACTTTTTACCCACTAAGCGACCCTTACATATTTTAATTACAAGTGGCGCCTCTTGCCCTGATGCATTAGTGGAAGGCGTTATCGAACGTTTACTCGCGCTCGTACCTGGAACAACCTCTTTAGATGCTGTGTTAGCGAACTATCATGCGTAGAGTAGCTTATAATACTCTTCCGCCATTCGGTTGCTATCGAAAGCAAAACGGACATCTTGCATTCCATTTTTCATGACCTGTCTCCACGTATCATACTTGTCGTAGTAAAGAGGTAGAATTTCGTTTTCCAAGATATCGTAGAGTTTATTTAAATCATATTCGTCCTGCTCATGCACAGCCATATTTTCATAATCCGCCTTAGGAACTACAAAACCGTTATGACCATGGTTGATAAACTCAGGGATCCAGCCATCATCAGTAGAAAAATTTATGGCCCCACTCATTGCCGCTGTCATTCCACTGGTACCCGATGCTTCCCGAGGTACACGAGGATTATTCAACCAGCAATCAGCAGCTTGTTTTAACCGTTTGGACAAGGTAAGTTCATACCCTATCAATACGGCCATGTTCTTATGTTGTTTGCTCAGGTGAACCAATTGGTTAAATTCACTGATAGCCGGGTGATCCATGGGATAAGGCTTACCAGCCCAAATCAATTGCACCGGATAACGTTTGTTTGACATTAACTTGGCAAATCTTTCCTCATGTGTAGTAATTAAACCCGCTCGTTTGTAGCCGGCAAAACGACGTGCCCAAACGATGGTAAATACAGAAGGATTAAAAAGTTTTCCCGTCTGATCGGCCACAATCTCAAATGCTCTTTTTTTCAAGTACTGCTTTCGATCGTCCATCCCATAATTATCGCCCGCTTCCATGAAACGATACAGTTGCTTATCTGCCCAATAGCGCCAGTTCTGCGCATTGGTGATGGAGATGATGGGGCAGATACCCTCCTGTTTTCCCCACATTTTTCTTGACACATCCCCATGCAATTTTGAAACTCCATTGGAAAGCTGTGCAAACCGAAGCGCAGCTAATGAGTGATTAAATTGATCACTATCATCTCCCACTAAAGATTTGACTTGCTCCACCGTTAATCCACAGAAATAACTCATTCGATAGCAGAGATAAATATCATGCTTCTCATTACCTGCTTCTTCGGGAGTGTGTGTTGTAAATACAACCCGTTTTTTTACTTCCTCCAAATTTTGATCAAACTTCCGATACAAATAAAAGGCAGCAGAAATAGCATGTGCTTCATTAAAATGGTAGCGCTCAGGCTGAAATCCCAAGAGGTCAATCAATTTAGCTCCGCCTACACCCAACAAGATAAATTGTGCAACTTTGGTGGCCACATTTGCATCATATAGTCGATGTGTGATTGTTTGTGATACATAATCATTCTCAGGCAAATCAGTTGTCAATAAAAACAAAGGAGCCGTCTTGAAAGTTTCAGGATTTAAATACAAAGCTTTCACCCAAACCGGATGCTCATGAATTGTAACCTGAAATTTTATACCGGTGTCCTCCAAGAAACTGTATTCCTTTTCGTGCCATGTCACATTTAGCGTTTGATCCTGATTGCGAGCCTGATCGTAATAACCATATTTCCAAAGAATACCAATACCGATCATGTTTTGCTGAAGCTCGTAAGCACTTCGAAGGTGAGAGCCTGCAAGAAAACCCAATCCTCCGCTGTATATTTTCAACGGCTGATGTACCGCAAACTCCATTGAAAAATAGGCTACGCGTTTACTGAAACGGTCCTGTAGGGTATAAGGAACTTTATAGGGAGAAAAACTCATAATGTGTCTTTTTTACACGAAGCTGCAATTTAGCTCTTCTTTTTAACTCGAGGAGTTTTTTTACGAACAAAAGAACCATCAAATAAGCAGCCAGCACTACGGCGGGACCCACAATTCTGTTCCTGTATTCGTACACCGCCATTGGAAAAAACAAATTGTAAGACACAAGGATCTCCCGCTTGTCTGTATTCAGCCTTGGTAGGTGATTTCCAAAATGCCTCGCCTTTAAGTTCGCCGGTGCATTCCCCATTTCTTTTTTCAAAGTGAATAAAAAAAGTAAATCGGTCTGGTTTTCGTCCATCTCGGATTGATACCAAATTCATTTTTCCCTGCGTATAATCAGCCATATACTTACGGGTTGCAGGAAGTGTATCAATGGGATTGATTAACTCCTCCACTTTATCCTCCAAGGCTTCAGTCATGATCAGAGTGAACTGCTTGGCTGCTTCATTGTATACATATACCGATTTACCCTCGCTAAACGAAGCATCGGCATTTTTTCTGAGCTGCAGTACGGAAAACAAAAATTTTCGATCGATCAGCAAGGACTGCTGAATCCCTTTTTTGGGTAAAGGATAAAAGAAGGATGTAGCAGATTGAAAAAGTAATTCCTTGTCAAAAACCAACACCCATACTAGCCGCTTGGAACGGCTGGCATAATGGATTAACACATATTTTTCTGCATCAGGTACTTCAATTTTTCCGATGGCATGAAAACTTGGTTTTTCTTTTTTATTGATAAATGGCTGGAGTACGGAATCCGGTAGCACCCCGCGCAATATGGGAATACTGATTGACAATGAATCAGCATATTTTTTAGTTAAAAGAGAGTCGGCAAGAGTAATTGGCTTTGAAAGCGGCTCAAAAAAGCTAATGAAATCTGAAGGAGTGACAGGTTCCTCACCAGAAAGCAGCATCTTTTTCTTCTCTGCACAACCAGCCACTATTAAGCATATTGTGAAAGCCAATAGTTGAAATTGCCTTCTAAACATAAGACCCAATTTACCCTTTTATTTGGATATGGGAGCCTGATGCAATAGACACAATTCAGTAATTTCGCGAAGTAGTTAGAAGACTGGTGCTATGGAACAATTACAACAATTTTTCTCCTCGATTGGACCGATATGGGCTGCTTTACTAGCAACCACTTTCACCTGGCTGGTTACTGCCCTGGGTGCTTCACTGGTATTCTTCTTTAAAACAATGAGTCGTTCCTTGCTTGACCCCATGCTGGGCTTTACCGGTGGCGTTATGGTGGCGGCAAGTTTCTGGTCACTTTTAAATCCAGCTATTGAAATGTCTGAATCCATGTACCCCGGTTTAAAATGGATGCCGGCAGCAGTTGGATTTTTAGCAGGAGCCCTATTTATTTTTACACTCGACAGATTCACTCCCCATTTGCATATCAATTTTGGTGTGGAGGAGACGGAAGGAGTACAAACCAAGCTACACAAAACCACATTACTGATTCTGGCCATTACACTGCACAATATCCCAGAGGGGCTTGCGGTTGGAGTGCTCTTTGGTGCTGCCTCTTTGGGAATGGAAAATGCTTCACTGGTGGGGGCTATCACATTGGCTATTGGAATAGGAATTCAGAATTTCCCTGAAGGGATTGCGGTCTCCATGCCTCTTCGTCGCAATGGGGTGAGTAGGTTCAAGAGTTTTTGGTATGGTCAGCTTTCTGCCATTGTGGAGCCTGTGGCCGGTGTGATCGGGGCATTGGCGGTGGTATATGTCCAACCAATTCTTCCCTTTGCCCTCGCTTTTGCAGCCGGGGCCATGATATTTGTAGTGGTAGAAGAAGTAATACCGGAAACCCAGCGTGATCGCTATACCGACCGTTCTGTGTTAGCTTTTATTTTCGGATTTTTAGTAATGATGATTCTGGATGTGGCGTTGGGCTAATGTTGGTATATTGCGCCTCCATTTTAATGTAATAACTGATAAATATGGCAACAAAAATCAAAGTTCAGAACCCCGTAGTAGAATTAGATGGCGATGAGATGACCCGAATCATCTGGAAGTTTATCAAGGACAAATTGATCACGCCCTACCTGGATGTGGACATCAAATATTTTGACCTTGGTATTGAGTATAGAGATCAAACCAATGATCAGGTAACGATTGATGCAGCGGAGGCTATAAAAAAATATGGTGTTGGTATCAAATGCGCAACAATTACACCCGATGAAGCTCGGGTTAAAGAATTTTCGCTGAAACAAATGTGGAAGAGCCCAAATGGAACCATTAGAAATATTTTGGATGGCACCGTTTTCAGAGAGCCCATTGTGATCAGCAATGTACCTCGATTGGTTACTAACTGGACTGCACCCATTATAGTAGGAAGACACGCCTTCGGCGATCAGTATCGTGCTACCGATACTGTCATCAAGGGAAAAGGTAAACTTACAATGACATTTACCCCAGAGGACGGAAGTGCACCACAAGTATTGGAAGTGTATAATTTCAAAGGAGATGGAGTTGCCCTGACCATGTATAACACCGAGGAGAGTATTCGTGGCTTTGCTCGCTCTTGTTTCAATATGGCGCTGAGTAAAAAGTGGCCACTTTATCTTTCTACAAAAAATACAATCCTGAAAAAATATGATGGGCGTTTTAAAGATATTTTTCAGGAGATCTATGAACAAGAATTTAAATCGTCCTTTGATGCAGCGGGCATTGTATATGAACACCGATTAATTGACGATATGGTGGCCAGCGCCTTAAAATGGAACGGAAACTTTGTTTGGGCCTGTAAAAACTATGATGGGGATGTGCAAAGTGACACGGTTGCCCAAGGTTTTGGTTCACTTGGCTTAATGACTTCTGTGTTGATAACACCTGATGGCAAAACCATGGAAGCAGAAGCTGCACATGGTACCGTTACCCGCCATTATCGCGATCATCAGGCAGGAAAGCCCACCAGCACTAATCCAATAGCCAGCATTTTTGCTTGGACAAGAGGTTTAGCCTTTAGGGGGAAATTAGATAACAATAAGGACTTGATCAACTTTTGTGAAAACCTGGAACAGGTATGTATTGATACGGTTGAATCAGGTAAAATGACCAAGGATCTTGCAGTCTGTATTCACGGAAATAAAGTAAAGCACGGAGAACATTATCTCTATACAGAAGAATTTTTGGAAGCGATCAACCAAAATTTACAAAAAAAACTTGGCCACTAAAAAACGAGAAGCGTATATCAGCTGGGACGAATACTTCATGGGTGTTGCACTTTTGTCAGCCCGTCGAAGCAAGGATCCAGGCACCCAGGTAGGTGCTTGTATTGTCAATGCCCAAAATAAAATAGTGGGGGCCGGTTACAATGGTCTTCCAGCAGGCTGTGATGACAACGAATTTCCCTGGGAAAAGCAAGGCAGTTTTCTAGATACAAAATATGCTTACGTCTGTCATGCTGAGTTGAATGCCATTTTGAATAATATTGGAATGTCTTTGCAAGGTTGCAGAATATACACAGCTTTATTCCCCTGTAATGAGTGCGCAAAAGCCATTATTCAAGCTGGCATCAAAGAAGTGATTTACTTATCCGATAAATATAATGGACAAGACAGTGCTGTTGCATCCAGAAAAATGCTGGAGACTGCAGGTGTTGATTGCAGAAAAGTAACTACCACCCTTTCTTCATTGACCCTTTCTTTTGCTGAAGAAGATGTATAAAAAAACCCCGCATGAGCGGGGTTCCCTTTTATCAATTATTTCAACTTATACGCGGAAGTGTGCAAAAGCTTTGTTCGCTTCAGCCATACGGTGCGTATCTTCTTTCTTCTTGAAAGCAGCGCCTTCGCCTTTGCTAGCTGCAACAATCTCATTTGCTAATTTATCTGCCATGCTGCGGCCATTGCGCTCGCGGCTGTAACGAATCAGCCATTTCATGCTAAGCGAGATACGACGATCAGGACGAACTTCTGAGGGAATCTGAAAAGTTGCACCTCCGATACGACGGCTACGTACTTCTACAGAGGGAGCCACGTTCGCTAGCGCTTTTTTCCATACTTCATATCCATCTTCACTGGTTTGCTTTGCAACTTTCTCCAATGCTGTGTAGAAAATTGTGAAAGCGCCACTCTTTTTTCCTTCCCACATTAGGTTATTGACAAATCGAGTAACGAGTTTATCGTTAAAACGAGGATCTGGAGCTAAGGGAAGTTTTTTGGCTTGTGCTTTACGCATGGTATTGTGCTATTAGAAAATTCTTAAATTACTTTTTGGCTTTTTCTTTCTTAGTACCGTATTTGGAACGGCTTTTCTTACGATCCTTTACACCGGCTGTATCCAATGAACCACGAACAATGTGGTAACGTACACCTGGAAGATCCTTCACACGACCACCACGAATCAATACGATGGAGTGCTCCTGTAAGTTGTGACCTTCTCCTGGGATATAAGCGATAACCTCAACCTTGTTGGTGAGACGAACTTTTGCCACTTTACGTAGGGCAGAGTTTGGTTTTTTTGGAGTAGTGGTATAAACCCTGGTGCAAACACCACGGCGCTGTGGACACTGATCAAGTGCTCTTGATTTACTCTTGGCTTTGATAATCTCGCGTCCTTTTCTTACTAACTGTTGAATAGTAGGCATTCTAGACCCTTATTTTTGGGAGAGCAAAGGTAAAGATGACGCGCTGAACTACCAAAAAATGAAAACTGTTTTTTGACGTGAACTGCCCTACTGGATTTTAGCACAAAAAACTGATTACCAATACTTAAAACCGAGGGCAAGAAAGATAACGGATCGGCCTGCCCGATTTTCTTCCCGTATAGGAAACTGAAACCTCCAAACTGCTGGTTCCAGGGAGTGCCTTACCAATTTGGCCAGCAGCTACGTCATATGCAATCCCGAAAACCCAATGTTGATAGCCAAAGCCAAGATAGGGTACCAGGGCATCATTAATTCGGTAATTAACCCCGGCAACCAAATCAGTCGAGGAAGCAAAGGGGGTTCGAATGGAAAAACCAGCCATTTGTTCCATAGCAGTTCCTTGTTTTGCTACTAAAAATTGGGGGGTTATGGATAAGCGCTCTGAAATTGCCCATTGGAATCCCCCGTGCGCAACTAATCGCATTGGTATGGATTGTGCAATGGATTGCGTAACAAAAGGATCTTGTGGACGATTCAAATGAAATGCAGCCACTCCTCCAAAAAAACGTACGGGACGAAACTCTCTGGCATCAGCATAAGAAACACCTGCACCAATATCCAAATCACTGGACGAGGTACGTTGTAATTGATCAGCACTGGAAACACCAGGATCATATCCGCTAATGGAGTTCCATTGATCCCCAAACTGAAAATTACTAGGGTCAAATTTTCTTGCCAATGCCCCTACCTGGATTCCAAAAGTGATCTGTTGATTATCATCCTCACCAAAACGAACACCACTGTAAGCAATGGTAAGATATCCATGTTGGTAGTGATAACCGCCATTCCCTGCTGACTGATCTAATAGGTTGATTCCAAAATTCAAGTTCTTTGGCGTTACAATATCTGCGGATAACCCTTTTGTTTGGTAGGGAGTCATTACCTGACTCCATTGAGTTCTGAAAACAGCATTGGCACGAAAATCACCCTCATTCACACCCGCCAACCCAGGATTGATTCCTAATGGGTACGCATAAAACTGAGAGAAATGGGGATCCGTTTGTGCAAAGAGCGCTGTGCAGCATCCACTGAACAAAAGAAAAAAGAAAATAAAAGTTCTTTTCATGTTAGTGAATTAAATTAATTGATCCTTTTTTGTTGACAATCGTTCCATCTTGACGCACCACTTTCAGAATATAGGGGTAGACACCCACCGGCTGCAATTTTCCTTTGTGTTTCCCATCCCACCCTTGTGTTGGATCGGTGGTTTGATAAATCAACTGCCCCCACTGATTAAAAATTCGCAGGTCAATTGTACTCATGTAATTTCCAAATACCTTGACCACATCATTCTTCCCATCATTATTGGGAGTAAAAGCATTGGGCACAAAAATTTCTCGGGTACTTAATGTTGTACCCGAGACAGGTCCTGCGGGTAAACTAGTTTCGCAAATCTTTGCACCAACGGCACGAACAAGAATTGTAATGGTGGTATTACCTGGCAATCCATCAATGGTATGACTCAACCCTGTTGCACCACTACTGGGGGTACTAAATGTACTGCCGCCATTAGTGCTGACCTGATAACCTGTAGCGCCAGTAATGGCAGGCCAAGTAAAAGTAAGTGACGAAAAAGAAATTGCACTTACAGTTACTACCGGAGTTGCTAAACGAGGGACAAGCGTAACCTGAATAGCTGTACGAGCGGCACTGATACATCCTGCAGTACTATATCCCTCCACATACCATGTGGAGGGCGCGGAAACACCCACCAATGAAAAACTATATCCGGTTGCAACCGGTGCCCCTCCTGTTGGAGTGGGATACCAACGATACGTTACTGTGGCTGTATTTACATTTTGGACTTGCAACGTCACATCTGAACCGGGACAAACACTAACATTACTTACTTGTGCATCTGCAGGGATGGGATTCACTGAGAGTGTAGCCGTTGCACGTGTATCACTAATACAACCGGCAGAACTGGATGCTTCCACATAATAAGTAGCAGGGGCCGTTACACCTGAAAGGGCGTAGGAATTGCCAGTTTGCAAAGCAGTGCCCCCCGTTGCTGTCGAAAACCAACTGTAAGTCAAAGCTGGAGAAGGTGCACTAACCGCCAACAACGCATTACCACCACTGCAAACTGAAACAGGGTTCACAACTGGAGGAGCGGGCTTTGTTTGTACTTGTACAGTTATTTGAGAAGCCGCACTACAACCCAATGCGTTTGTAGCTGTAACAATATAGGTAGTGGTGGTAAGGGGAGAAACCGTTTGACTGGAGCCTATAAGATTTCCAGGTGTCCAGGTAAAATCAGTGAGTGCGCCCGCCCCAGGATTAATACCCAACTGAGTGGAGCCGCCTTCGCAAATGGAAGCTGGTGTAGCAGTTGCGGTAATTGTTGCATTATTATTCAATGCAATAGTGCCATTAAATAAAGCTGAGCAACCTGCTAAATCTGTAATGGTACAAGTATAATTGCCGGGTGGTAAATTAGAAGCTGTAGCTGTGCTTTGCGTGGGCGCAGTATTCCAGGAAAAATTATAAGGGCCCGTTGAACCGGTAACATTGAGAGCTATACTCCCATTGGGACCATTACAGTCAGAGGCAGTGATAGTGGGCGTAATGGTTTGGGAAAATGCAATACCAGAAGCACCCATAATTACAGCATTAGGGAAGGGTGCATTGGCACCTGTAGACACATTGCTGATTCTTATTTTTTGTAGTTGCTTGGCGCGATCCACACAGCTGAGAACAATTTCAATGTAATAAAACCGAGGATTATTGGTTGTTACACCATCGGCCACAAAAGGACCGCTAGCAGTTCTTGTAACTCGCCCAAATCCCTGCGAAACAATGTTTGAAGAACCATTGAACCAATCGGCCAAGACATAATTAGTTAAATAGGGCGAAAATGATCCGTCAGAAAAACCTAATCCCACATTGATGGTACTGGCTTGCTCCGCGGAAAATGCTAACAAACGAATCTTTGCGTATGGGGTAGGCGTGGTTGCAGTAAGTTCAAAAGTTTGGTTGCGCTTTACAAAAAGTGCATTGTTGCCAGTATAAGATGCTAGCTGATAACTATCTCCTGCATTAATGATAGTGCCATTATCAGGCAGTCCTCCAGCAATGGAGGCAAACCCTGCAAATGCAGCACTATACATTACTTTGTTGGAGGATGTCAACCCATCAATTTCCATTGTGGTGGTAGCTAAAGGGCTTGGGCCGTTCTCCGCAATCACATCCTGCGAGAAGCCAGACAAGGAAATAGGAGTAAACTGGGCAATCACAGCAAATGATTGCATCAACAGTATCAACGTCAGAAAATAGATACGTGAAGTCAAGAGTTGGTGTTTGCGTTTAAACACCGAATATACTTATTCAAATTGAACTTAAACAACAGGGACCATCCAGCCGTGGGTGTCTGCAATTCTACCCTCTCGGATTGCTGCTAACTTATCTTTTATTCCGGGAGCCACTTCCCATTTGTTGATATCAAATTGCAGGGAGTGTTCTTTATAACATAATTCCTTGATCAGTGAGATGGTTGCCGCTGTACCAGTTCCAAATACCTCACGAAGCTCCCCTGCCTTATGGGCAGCTAACACTTCGTCCATTCCTAATTTTCTTTCCTCCACAGTAAGTCCCATTTCCTGTAGCAACGTCATTACACTCATTCTGGTGACACCACCCAAAATAGTTCCTTCCTCCAAGCCAGGTGTGATGGCCTTGTTACCAATAATAAAAAAAACATTCATCGTACCACATTCCTGAACATATTTATGTTCATAAGGATCTGTCCAAAGCACTTGGTCGTATCCTTTCAATTTAGCTTGTGCCGTTGCATACATCGCTCCTCCATAGTTACCAGCTGCCTTGGCATAACCCACTCCCCCACTAACTGCACGCACATATTTTTCCTCTACCCAAATTCGCATAGGAGCACTATAATACGGACCTGTTGGGCTTAAAATGATCATAAACTTATATGTATCAGAGGGACGAACACCAATCATCTCGTCTGTAGAGAACATAAAAGGACGGATATATAGCGAATGGTCGGTGTAGGCAGGTATCCAATCTTGATCCAATTTTACCAGCTGCATCATTCCATGCATGAAAAGCTCAACGGGCACAGTTGGCATTTGCATGCGCTCTGCTGAGGAGTTGAATCTTTCAAAATTATCATGTGGACGAAATATATAGGGCTTAGACTGCTGATCTTTATAAGCCTTTATGCCCTCAAAAATTGCCTGCCCATAATGCAAAGCAGCCACTGAGGGGGCCAATGTTAAAGAAGTATAAGGACGAATGATCGCAGAAGCCCATTTTCCATCGACAAAGTCTGCCTCCAACATATGATCAGTAAAATGCTTACCAAACGGCAGATTCTCTAAAGACAATCCTTTCAACTTGCTTTGAGCAGTGGGCACAATGGGAATATCCAACGCAGCAGCCATATTTCACATAAATTTACGGGGCAAAGAAAATGAAAAAAACTAACACTCATTA
>VFQT010001707.1_pt1 | contig 25354 bp, 2 predicted proteins | sample 3512381 | NCBI WGS metagenome assembly VFQT01 (sample SAMN10412376, study PRJNA504923) | tailings metagenome | isolation source: Relicate 2 Philex TSF3 active mining site | place: Philippines: Tuba, Benguet | collected 2017-08-29
GCCATGGTTTCGACGAACGATGAACTGACGGTGGATGTCCCCGCAATACGAGTGACACTGTATCGACCGTCGTCACCGAGAATCGTTGCTGTGCCTGCACCAACGCTGACCTGATCCGCACCAAAGCCTGCGATGACCGTGTTCAGGCCGGTTCCGAGCGAGATCTGGTCATTGCCACCGACGCCCGTGTTGCTGCTTTCCAGAAGCTGAGGCAGGCCGTCGGAGAACAGCGTAGCGCCGGCTTCGTCGCCGTGAATCACGTTCGTCCCGTTGTTGGCCGCAATGATGTCGTTGCCGAAGCCGCCGATGACCGTGTTGATTCCATTCTGCAGAGTGACAGTGTCGTTTCCGCCATTGCCGAGATTTGTCGAGTCGATCTCGGAGAGCTCACCGTTTACGAACACCGCATGGCCATCGTCTCCGACTACGATATTTCGGCCCGTCGTCGCAGTAACCTGATCTGCTCCCTGGCCACCGATCACTGTGTTTCGGCCAGCGGTCAGCGTGATCGTGTCGTTCGCACCGCCGGCGAAATCGCTGCTGTTGATATCCAGCAGCAAACCGGAGTCGGTCATCAGAATCGTGCCGTTGTCACCGAGAACAACCGCGCGAGCATCCGCTGTGGCACCGTTCACGGAGATCGTGTCGGCGTTCGCTCCGCCCGTGACGACGTTGTAGCCCGAACCCACGTTGATGGTGTCCGTTCCGCCGACAAGTCCGTTCAGTGTCGTGATGCGAGTCTGTCCGGTCGGCGTGCCGTTGCCATCGACCAGTACTTCGCGACGACCTTCATCGCCCAGCACGAAATTCGTGCCGAGTCCCATCGTGACCTGATCGTCGCCAGCTCCGGCGATGACGCTGTTGGTTCCGTCCTGCAGATTGATGACATCACTGCCACCGTTGCCGAGGTTGATGGATTCGATCAGCTTCAGATCGCCATTCGCGAAGAACGTGGCTTTGCCATCGTCACCCAGAACCGTGTTCGATCCAGCTCCTGCGGTGATCTGATCACCACCAGCTCCGCCGATGACGGCGTTTGTTCCGTTGGTCAGCGTGATCGTGTCGGAGGCTCCGCTGGCGAAGTCTGTACTTTCGATGCTCAGCAGCGTCCCGGAATTCGACATGGTCATCGTTCCGTTATCACCCAGAACAATGCCGCGAGCATTCGCGGTTGTACCATTCACGCCGATCTGGTCAGCATCGGCACCGCCGACGATGACGTTGTAACCAGAGCCAACAGTGACCATATCCTTGCCGCCCAACGATGGATTGATGCTCGACAGAATCGTCGTGCCCGTCGGGTTGTTGTTCACGTCTGTCTGAACGGCGAGCTGTCCTTCGTCTGCAAGAACGAAATTGGTTCCCTGGCCCAGCGACAGAGTATCGTCGCCGACTCCCGCGATAACTGTGTTCAGTCCGTTCTGCAGAGTGATCTGATCGTTCGCACCGTTGCCGAGGTTGATCGATTCAATCGTTCGGATAGAACCATCCGTGAAGAACGTAGCCTTGCCATCATCGCCAAGAACGGTATTCGTTCCGCCGCCGGCTGTGATCACGTCCGCACCGCGTCCACCGATGACAGCGTTCGTGCCGCTGGTCAGTGAGACCGTGTCAGAATCACCCGCCGCGAAGTCCGTACTTTCGGCACTCAGCAGAGTTCCCGCGTTGGTCAGGACCAGCTTGCCATTGTCGCCCAGCACGACAGCTCGCGCGCCGACAGCATTGCCGTTGACCGTGATGCCGTCAGAAGCCGCACCGCCCAGGACCACATTGAAGCCAGCACCGACCTGAATCGTTTCCGTGCCGCCAACGTTTCCATTCAGGCTGGTGACTTCTGTCGTTCCTGTCGGATTACCGCCGCCATCTGTCAGAACCTGCAATCGACCTTCATCGCCGAAGACGAAATTGCGTCCGCCACCCATTGTCAGCTGATCAGAACCTGCACCAGCGATCACGGTATTCGTGCCGCTCTGCAGATTGATCACATCGTTGGCACCGTTGCCCAGATTGATCGATTCAATCTGCTTCACATCGCCATTCGTGAAGAACGTCACCGAACCATCGTCACCGATGACGGTATTCGTTCCGCCGCCGGCCGAGATCTGATCCGCACCGGCTCCGCCGATCACCGCGTTTGTGCCATCGGTCAGCGTGATAGTATCAGCCGCACCGCTCGCGAAGTCCGTACTTTCCGCGCTCAGCAGAGTCCCGCTGTTGCTCAGCACGAGCTTGCCGTTGTCGCCCAGAACCACAGCGCGAGCCCCCGCGCCGGTTCCGTTCACGGTGATGCCGTCAGAGGCCGCACCGCCAACAACCACGTTGAATCCCGAACCGATCTGGACGGTATCGACACCGCCAACGGCTGCGTTCAGAGACGTCACTTCCGTCGTGCCGGTTGGAACGTTACTGCCGTCGACCAGTACCGAAACCTGACCTTCGTCCGCCAGGACAAAGTTGGTTCCTCCGCCGAGCGTCACTTCATCGTCACCGGCTCCTGCGACGACCGTATTCGTGCCGTTCTGCAGAGTGATCTTGTCGTTGGCACCGACGCCGAGATTTGTGGATTCAATCTTCTTCAGACTGCCGTCCGCGAAGAATGTCGCCTGTCCATCATCCGCGATGACCGTGTTCGTGCCACCGCCCGCGGTGATCTGGTCCGCACCGGCACCGCCGATGACCGCATTCGTTCCGTTCGTCAGTGAGATCGTATCCGCCGCGCCGGATGCAAAGTCAGTGCTCTCCGCGCTCAGCAGAGTTCCGCTGTTGCTGAGCACCAGCTTGCCGTTGTCGCCAAAGACCACGGCTTTGGCATTCGCTGCTGAACCACTGGCCGTGATGGAATCTGCTGCAGCTCCGCCGATGACGACGTTGAAGCCTGAACCAATCTGTACGGTGTCCGTTCCGCCGACGGATGCATTCAGGGATGTCACTTCCGTCGTGCCAGTTGGATTGTTGCTGCCATCGACAAGAACGGCGACTTTGCCTTCGTCGGCCAGAACAAAGTTCGTTCCGCCGCCCAGAGTCACTTCGTCATTGCCTGCTCCGGCGATGACGGTATTCGTGCCATCCTGCAGAGTAATCTTGTCGTTCGCACCGGTGCCGAGGTTCGTCGATTCGATCTGCTTCAGAGTTCCGTTCGTGAAGAACGTCGCCTGACCATCATCGGCGATAACCGTATTCGTGCCGCCACCGGCCGTGATTTGGTCAGCACCTGCTCCACCGATGACGGCGTTCGTGCCACTGGTCAGCGAGATCGTGTCGGTGGCTCCGTTTGTGTCGTTCAGCAGGCTGGCGATCGACAACAGTTTGCCATCGGCCGCAAGCGTCATGCTTCCGTTGTCGCCCAGAGCAATCGCAGTGGCTGATCCGCCGGAACCTGCCTGCACGGTGATTGTGTCCTGACCACTTCCTCCGATCAGAACGTTGAACCCTTCCGTCACCGTCAGAGTATCATTGCCCGAGACGGCGGCTGTCGTGGACTCAATCGTCGTTGTCCCATCGCCGTTCAGGACAATTCGCCCAGCGTCGCCGATCACGTAGTTTGTTCCTGCTCCCAGCGCGATGGTTTCATCACCTGCACCGGCGATGACGCGATACGTTCCCGCGCCCAGATTGAACGTGTCCGCGGAGCCTCGAGTAGCATTCGTGCTTTCCGCCAGAGTCACCATCCCGGCAGCGTCGAAATCGATCTGGCCTTCGTCGCCAAGAATCGTATTGGTACCATTGCCCGCAGTGATCGTGTCGCTTCCGATGCCGCCAACAACGGCGTTCGTGCCACCGCCGACGTTGATCGTATCGCCCGTACCGATCTCATTGCCGGTGGATTCCAGATGACGAACCTTGCCCGATGTCAGAGTCACCAGGCCTTCGTCACCAAGGACCAGATCGATGCCGGAGTTGCCTGTGATCGTGTCAGCTGCTGCACCGCCAATGAGCACGGCCATGCCGCCCGTGTTCGTCAGCTGGTCAGCATCACCGGTCCCACTCGAAGCCGTTGTGATTCCGTTGACGGTGCGAGTCGCGGCGGTGAAATCGATCGACAGCGAATCGCCATGGATCAAAATCGGATTGCTGGCGTTGTTACTGATCGCCGTCGAAATGGTATCCGCACCGCCTCGACCTTCGGCGATCAGGATTCCGCTGAGCGTCGCCGCTGAGGTCAGCGTCATCGTGTCCGCATACTCTGTGCCGTGAACTTCAACCAACGGTGCTGACATCGCGGCACCGATGGAAACCGTCGAGCCATTCGTATCGAGGTCGTTGTAGCCGCTGCGAATTTCGATGTAGTCCGTGGCTGTCAGCGAGGAATTGTCGGCGATCGAAACGTTGTCACCGGCCAACAGTTGAATCTTGCCGCCGGTTGTTGTCACTGAACCGGTCGCGGTGATCGTAACGTCGTCGCCCGCTGCCACTTCTTCTGTGGCGATCAGCTGAATGTCTCCTGCACCGACAATCGGCAGATCAACAAAGATCGGACTATGAGTCACAATGCGAATGTTTGCCGTGGACTCCAGGCCAATGGTTGCCCCAGGAACGACGCCACCAACCGTCAGGCTGCCTGTGTTCTCGATGTAAGTACTGCCACTCTGCGATTTCCCTTCGACATTCGAGATCGCCGAGACAATCGGAGCGATGCTGGTTCCAATCGCCGTATTTGCGATCAGTCGGACCTTACCGGAAGTGATGTTCTTCTTCGTCGTGTCAGTGCGACCGTCGTAAATGCCGCCGCCAGCGACGGTGATGAACGCAAAGGCCGTTGAACCCGTGCCAACCTGATCGAGATACAGGTCGCCGGTCAGTTCCTGAATGTAAAGGCTTCCGAAGAGTCCGGTGAAGTTCACAACGCCGGTGGAATTGCGTCTGCTGTCAATTTCCAGGTCCGCTCCCGCTCCGCCGATTCCGCCAAACAGGGACGTCAGAGTCACATTATTGCCCTGCACGTCTGCCGCAACAGGATCAGACGCATCGGCATCAACAATGTTCTGATGAGCTTTCAACACCACATCGCCCGTGTCGGCATTGATGTCGTCGATGCGCATTTCACCCACGGACTCCCAGAGATAGATGTTCTTCGCGCTGGCCGTGATTGTTCCTGTTGCCGACTGATCGATATCCAGAAGATTGCCGGTGGCACCGATGTTGCCGTTCGGGGCCGAAAGCGTGATTGACCGGGCCTTGATATCGACGAGATCCGTGGCCAGCTGGTCAAGGATGCTGCCATTATCCGCTGTCAGCTGCACATCACTCTGTTCGGAGTACACAGTCTCAAGGTTCATCGCGCCGGTCTCTTCCGTGAGATAGACACCGTTCTTGGCGCGAGCCGTCACGGTACCGGTGGCCGACAGATTCAATCGGAGCGGCAGCGCAGAGGTTCCGATGGCACCATTGGCGGCCTCGAGAACCAGGTCGTCAGCAACGATCATGATCGTACTGGCGGAAGCTGCTGCGTTGGTAATTCCCTGAGCCGTCTTGATCGCAACGTCTCCGGTCGCACTCACATCAAGAAGACTGATGTTGCTCTCGGAACCCAGGAAGATGACTCCGGTGGAAATCGCAGTCACGTTTCCGCTGGCAGTGATGTCAATGTCGTCCCTCTGAGCAATCTCGATGAACGACACGGTCGCGCCGACCGCAAGCGGATCCAGAATAACGGGCGAAACGGTGACCAGGCGGCCTGTTTCCGCCGTCAGGCTGCCCTTCTTTTCCAGAGTCAGCACGCTGCCGCTGACAGACGCGATCTTCCAGTACGTTCTGGTTGGAGTGACGTTGCTGGAACTGCCTTCGATGCGAACATACTTGCCTGCCGCGAACTCATTCGTGGACCAGTTAGAACCGTCGGTACGAGTCAACGTGTCGCCATTGACCGCGTCAGCGGCAAACGTGACTGTCCCGTTGAACTTCGTGCCGCTGATGAACACGACGTCAGCGCGTTCCGCAGATGCCAGAGTAATGCGTTCCTCGTTCGTCAGCGTCAAGGGGCGCGGACGTACGTCAATCGTGACTGGTGCTTTGTATGATCCGATGTTCTTCGATGTTCCTGAAGTCTCGAGGCGAACGTTCCTGCCGATGATGTTCGCAGCTTCGATGGTCGTCTGAGTATCCGTGACTTCCTTCAGCAGACCCGCGCCGATGGTGAAGAGCAGCTCTTCCTCCGTCCAGACCTTGATGCTCCCTCGCAGTGCTGCTTCTTCGTCCGTGCTAAGCGAGTACGAGAAGCTCTCAACAAACGAATCTGTCAGATCACCCGCCGCATATCCTCCGCGATCGTATGCAGCAAACTCCGCATGCAGCGAGTGGTACTGAGTGGTTCGGGACGTCTGCAGTGTCGCAATCGCCGCGTTCACGTAGTCCGTCAGAGTCTGGCCGGACATTCCTTTCGCCTGCCCGTCCGCCGTGTAGAAGTCCGTGTAAGCCACCAGCTCTTCAGCCGTCAGAGAAATCGTGCTGTTGATATCGTAAACGGCTGGATTGGCCGTCGTATTACGCCACTTCCAGTACGTCATGTAATCCCGAGTATGGCTCGCAGCGGCTGTGGCCAGCGTTTCTGTAATCTTGTCGTTGGCGCCCGATCCGGCAGTCAGATTCAACGCACCCCAGACCGTTGCCAGCAGCTGATCGCGAGTTCTGTCGTCGCGAGTTTCGATTCGGTTGGCATCGATAATCGAACCATTCGTCGCCTTGACGCTGACATCACCTGTCGTGGATTCGATCGAATCGACCTGCAGATTTCCGGTCACTTCTTCCAGGAAGATGTCCCCGTTGGCAGTGGCCTTGAAGATATGAGTCCCCTGGTCGCCCTGATCCACCAGCATCGCTCGAGTGGACGCTCCGATTCCGCCGGATGTTGTAAAGAGGGTGATCGATCCACCTTTGATCGTTGCCGTTGCAGTCGATCCGGAGGCTCGCGTCATCCCGGTCTTTGCTTTCACAGAGACCGACATGCGATTTGATGAGCTGATTTCGTCAATCGGAAGTGAACCACTCTGCTCATCGATGGAGATTGCGTTGGCCGCAGTTGCCTTCACGCTGATTCCATCCACGTCATTCAGATTCGTGCGAACATTCTGAATGGCACCGCTGCTGGCTGACAGAATAATCGTCTTGCCGCCAACGCTGGCATCGTCACTGGTCTGAACAATGCCTGCGGATGCGGTCAGAGTCGTCGTGCCGGACGGATTCAGAATTGGTCCGGCCAGCAGAATTCGGCCACCACTGTTTGAAGTGACAGTCACACTGCCCGTCTGATTGCCGATGAAGTCAATCGTGATCGGCCGATCTGCTCGGAACGTGTGAGTTGAAACGGTCTCCTGCTTCTTCTCCTCAATCCAGCGCTGGTAGTACGTCTTCTTGCCGTACCAGGTGCTGGTTGACCACTGTCTGTCGAGGTAAGAACGTGGAGGTTCGGTGTTGTACGTCTTCGTTGCGTAAACATAGTCGTCCAGCAGTGAGTCGGCCTTGTAGAAATAGGTTCCGGCCGGTGTTAGAGTGGGCTGAGAAATGACTTCGGTATTTGGTCCGCTGACGATGTTGTCCGGGTCTGCCGCAAGCGCATCGATGCCGAGCCAGCTGGATGTGCCATAGGTTGTGGTCGTGCGAGTTGCCGTTTTCATTCCCACTGAGAACCCGTAACGCCAGTTCGATGCCGGCGAATAGGTTGTGTCCGAAGGATTAGTGGCCCCTGGCGTGTGACCGTACAATGTGGTTGCTGGAACCGGAACCCAGTACTTGAGCTGACGATAATCCTGGCTACCGAGATTCAGTGAAGCGGACGTTCCGACGTACTTGTAAACGGTTCCGCTGACGCCACCACTGGTGTAGCCGCTGCCAACCGTCACCAGGTCATCGGGATTGACAGTCTTCGTTCCGCTGGCCGTAGTGTAGGTCATTGCGACCAGAGTCCACTTGGTCGCGTCAGAATAATCCTGAGAACCCAGCGCGAGCGTAGCGTCGGCTGCGATGTAGCGATACACCCCGTCGACCGTGCCGCCGCCTGAGTAACCCGCGAGGACTCGAACGGTATCGCCGAGCGTCATGGCCTTCGAACCGCTGTCGGTCTGCCATTGAGAGAGTTGCGCTGTCTTGGCTTTGTCGGCGAGCAGAAGAGTTCCGGAACCTTTCTGAGACGCATCGATGCGTTCAACCGAAATATCGTAGCTTGTCTGGTTGTCGACGTTGATCGATCCATAACCGTCCAGAACCCGGATGGTTCCTGCTCCGGTGCTGAGCAGATTGCCGGTCAGCTGCACGTTGCCGCCTGACACTCGCACTTCGCGGAGGACAATCTTGTTCTCAACTCGATCGTAGAAGACCTTGAAGTCCTTGGACGAAACAGAATTCAGCGCTGTCAGTCGCGACGTGGAGGAACCGTTTCGAATCGCCTGGATGTCCGTGTTCAGCGAAGCCGGCAGCGTCAGGCTGTAGATGTCCTTGCCGCTCTGGATAATCCCGTTCAGGTTGATGTATTCCGCATTGATGATCACCGTGTCGCCAAAGAGATTGACGGCGGCCGGCGATGTGGTCAGCAGGTTGAGAGCGGCAGTCGTGTCGTACTGACTGATACCGTTTCCAAGATTCTTCAACTTGCCGTACGGATCACCGCCAACGCTGTAGGTAGAGACACCGTCGATGAACACGGAACCGCCGGCAATGGTCGTAATATTCGCAGCCTTCACACTGGCTCGATAGACGATGTTGCCCTGAGAAATCGTGGTCAGGTCACCGCTGTAATTGATGATGTCGCCCGTGACAAGAATATCAGGGCTTGGATACTTGACCGTGCCATCGCCCACGTAGCTGTCACCGTCAAACGTGTTGGTGATCTCGATGACAGGCTTTCCGCCCGCTGTAGACGACGATGGTGTGATCGAGCCGAACTGTGCGGTCCCCTGCCCGGTGATGTTGAAGTTGCTGATCTCGGTGTTGCTGTACACCGCAGCTCCGTTCAGGAACACGCCGCCTGTCTGTTCCGGAATCGTCAGTCCTTTGATCACAAGCTGCGCTGGAGTGTGATTGGTGATCTTGACCTTTGCGTCACGCGGCGCATCGATCGTGCCGTTTCCAATAAGGGCGTCTCCACGGACGTCGATAATTCCCGCCTGGGCTCGGGCTGCATCCACGGTCGCCGTCATGACGTACAGTTCCTTCGGGACGATCGTCGTATTGGCGCCGGTTCCCTTGGTTTCTGCCAGCCCCTTGCTCAGCAGTTCCTGTTCAATTAGGAAGATCTCCGACTGATAGAAAGCGACCATCGTCGCGTTGCTGTTGGCGTATAGTTCCTTGTTCGCACGAGCCTGATTCAGCTGATCAATCAGGCCGGACTGCAGCAGCTGCTTGCCCTGAGTCAGAGGCAGGTCCGAGGAATTTGAGATCGAAGTGATGTTTCCGGACAATGTATCCCAGCCGGAAGGATCACCAGTCGTCCCTGCAACTCCGAGTGTCAGTTCACGGTTGCGGCGAGTTCCAGTGCGGACGGTTCCCTTGAGATCGACAACCCCGGTCGCATCGGCGGTCACCGAACCATCGAACTGTTCCGAGCCTCCCAGCGCGCTGTTGATGGCACCGCTGGCCGCGGATGCCCAGTTCACTGCCTTGGCTTTGCTGTCCATATTGGCCAGGCCAAGACGTTCTGCATGCAGCTTGAGGTCGCCTGCAGATGTGACTGTGGCTCCGGTGTCGATTGTGATCCTGTTGTCCTGGATCAGAGTCGCATCGGAATCCACGGAGTCCAGCGGGATCGCACTTCCGGCAAAGCTGTCAGTGCGTGCGGCAATCGTGTACTGATCGCGGTTGAAGTTCGTGTCGGTGCCGGACGAAATCAGAACATCTCCCAGTGCCGTCACGATGGCATTGGTTCCGATCGAAACCAGATTCACCGGACGAATGTCGGATTCTGTTTCGGCGATCGCAACAGTCGCGGCTCCGTAGGTTTCCACGTTCGATTTCGTGCTGACGTTCCCAAGACCTCGCGCCGACATCAGAATGCTTCCGGAGTTCGTGACACTCGCTCCGGAGCCAATGTTGACCGTCGCCTTATCCTGTTCAGTCTTGACCGTCGAATACGCCCCAGCGCCGCTGATGGCACCGCCGGTTGTGAAGGCGACCTTGTCGACCGCCTGGATGTCATTCACAGCGCGGAGTGCCACTTCGCCTGGAGAACTCTCTGACGCCGTTCCCGTCAGCTTCGCATTGGTTGCGACATCGACTTTGGTATCGAAGGTCAGTTTGGTTTCGCTGTCCGCGTTTGCCCCGGAAATCAGTCCTCCGGTCGTGCCGCGAATGTTGTCCGTACCCAGATCCGGCTTGCGGAAGGCGTTGCCGGCATCCAGAACAATGTTCTTCGCCTTGATATCCGCCAGCGTGCCAATGCTCGTTGTGACAGGCGAGTTCACGGTGTTGGAAATGCTGGCGCCGGAACCTGCCAGAAGGCCACCGCTAAACGTGCGCACTCGACCGTTCAGCGTTGACGTGCTGACTGCTCCTGCGTCAAACGTGTCAGTCAGAGTCAGCAAAGCCGAAGCACCGACGTTGGCCTGGACGTTGCCTGTCTGGCTTGTTATCGCAGTGGCTGAAGCTCCTGCTGCGACTCCGCCCCCACCCGCTTCATTGTCCGCAAACTGGTTGTGGTCGCGAGTGGCAGCGACGTAGAGAGAACCGCCCGTGAAGTTTGCTGAACCGCCGACGGACGCTGTGACAGCTGTGCTGGAAGCTGATTTGGCGTAACTGACACCGACGGCAATGATTCCGGCAGCGAAACTGTCGGCCATCGCCTTCGTGGTCCCGGCACTCGTTGCCATCACGTTGGTTGTGCCGCTCACATTCATGGTTGACGAGGCAGCGATGCTGCTGCTGACCGAACCGCCATGAGTAATCTCCGAGCGCGTCGCATCAACGCCAATCAATCCCCCGGCAGAACCTGTTGTTCCGGCCGTCACCGATCGACCGCTCGACGGGAGCTTCGTCTGCGCGTCGACGTCCAGGGTCACGGCATTGATCGTGCCGCCAGCTGTGGCTGAAACAACGGGAGACAGGTTGACCGTGGATTTGGAAACGCCAACGGCCAGCGTTCCCGCATTAACACCCCATGCATTCGCCGTGATCTTCGGAGTGACGGAACTTCTGACGTCAATGTCTTCCGCGACCATGTTTGATGAACTGACGAACGCACTGACGGTTGGGGTGACGCTGACTTCCGCGACCGAGCCACCGGCCGCGATGGAAATTCCCAGAGCCAGAGTCTCCGTTCCAACTTCCGTTGAGACGGTCGGTGTCACTGACGCCATGACATTCAGATCGCCGCTGAGTCGCACGTTGGAACCCTGGACATAGGACCGTGTCGTCGGGCTAATCGTATTGATCGAGTTCGCCCCGCCGCCAGCGACAGCGCCGAGCCCCGCTGCGGCCGAGGCGGCAGCGGAGGTGGCGTTGATCGTTGCGGTTTCGCTGGATGTAACGGAGAAAGTCTCGCCGCTTGTCCCCGCGATCGCCTTCCACTTCGTTGTATCGAGGTAGTTCTGTGTCCCCAGATTCAGCGTGCTGATATTTCTCCAGACCGAAGTGTTCGAATAATCCTCTTTGGTCAGGTTGGTCTTTGTGACATTCTTCCAGAGGGATGTGTTCAGATAGTTCTCTGTCCCCAGATTGATCGTGCCGGCCGTTCCGACGTACTCGTACGTAGCACCTGGCTCTGCCTTGGTGTCGTCGTATGACAGTGCGACAAACACGCGGTCTCCAGTCGCAACGGTTCGTGAACCGTTCGTGCTGGCGTACCTGGTCGTTCGCCCCAGGTACTGATACAGAGTGCCAACCGAGCCTCCTGCGGTGTGGCCTGTTGAAACGAGCACTGTTTCGTTGGGGTTGAGGCCAATTGCGGAGACGTTCTTCCACAAGGTCGTGTCTGAATAGTCTTCAGTCGTGAAGGTTCGGACCGACACATCGCTCCACTTGGACGTAACGGTGTAGTCCTCATTGCTCAGATCGATCGTCGGATTTCCGTTGCCAACGTATTCGTAGACATGTCCCGCGATTCCCTTCGAAGAATTGTAGCCCGCGGCCAGAAGAACTCGCTTGCCGCTGCTGATTTGTTTCGAACCATCGCTCGAGAGGAGGTCGTGGCTGACCCCCAGGTATTCATAAACGTCGCCGACATTTCCGCCCGCAGAATGTCCTGCCGCCACCAGAACCACCGCGCCAACGGCTGGTGCTGCCGCGTTCGCTGTACTGAGATAGTTGTATTCATGGGCTGACGTGTGCGTGATGGCGTTTCCGAGAAACTCGTACACCGTGCCTGGCTTGCCGCTGCCGGCAAAGCTGTCGGACACACGCACTCGTTTGCCGGCTGTGATGGACTGAGAACCATCAGCCGATGTGAAGTTGCTCTGTGTTCGAATCGTGGCATTGTCGACATACGATTCAACGGTGTTCGTGATGTCATTCTGTGCGAGCGATACGGCGATTGAGATTCCGCCGCCAATGCCGATCCCCGCTGACAGCGATGCCGCAGCCGTCGTGGAAGTGATCGTCGACTGATCTTCGGCGGACAGCGTTCCACTGCGCACGTTGATGTGTGCACCGGTGGAATTGATGATGTAAGCACGGATTGTCTGACCAAGCTTGTTGTTCGCACTCACTCCGGTTCCAGCTCCGGCGACGGCGAATTTTCCAGCGGCCAGCGCGACGGCTCCTGCTTCGACATTCGCGGTGATCGTTGAAATTCCGCGAGCCAGCTGCGTGAAGGAACCCAGAGCTGTGACAGCCGAACCGCTGATGTAGGCGAGCACCTGCGAAGAGGCCGCATCACCGCTGGCCGTGAATCCGATGTAGTTGCGAGCAATGCCCACACCGATCGCGATGCCAACGCCCGTCATTCCAACGCCTGCCGCCGCCGCGACGGACTTGATGTTGGCGGTGATCGTGCCGGTGGCCTTCGCACTGACTTCCAGGTCATCCGCAGACGACACTGTGCTGTTGAAGATGTAGGCCTGAGTCGTTGACAGAATCACGTTGGACGCGAAGGCACCGGCACCGCTGATCGCGACACCTGTGCTGCCGATCGCCGCCGCGGCGGATGCTGAGGACGCTTCTGTTCGAATCGTCGCCGTATCGACTGCTCGAACCTTCAGGTCGCCACCAGAAGCCGTGGTCGTCAGGGTCGAACCCGAGATGTTGGCGTCGATCAGACTGCTGATTTCATTGAAAGCCAGAGTCAGGCCGATGCTGGCGGCGATGGATGCCGATGGGCCAAGTGCTGCCGCCAGAGTCGCGGTCTTTGCCGTGGCCTGAATGGTAGAAATGTCGACCGCGTAGATGTCCGCCGATGCAGCAGAAACGGTGGATGACCCGGAGACTGACGCCAGCACATCGTTCTTAATTTTGTTCGATGTGTACACACCCGCAGCGCTTACACCAACCGCCGTGCCGGCACCGACACCAAGACCCAGGGAGTTGGCTCGGACATCCGCCGTGATCGACTGATTCGCGTCGGCAGTGACGTCCAGTTTGCCACTGGCAGAGATCGTGGAATTGTCAATCATCGCGTGAATCTGAGCACCATTGGCCGTGTAACCAACCGGCTTCCACAGTCGACGATCGTAATAGTCCTGAGCACCCAACTTCACATCCGCGGGAACCGTGATGGCCGTCCCGATGTACTCGAAGACTCGCCCGATCAGCGGTCCGTCCAGCACTTTGACCTTCTTGCCAGGCTGCAGTCCATTTGATGGCAAGGAGGCAGTGGCCGTCTGGTTTGTGTAGTCATAAGCCGGCGCGCTGCCGTTCCATCCGATCTCATTGAGAGCCACGGAGAGTCCCACAGCGACGGCTGGAGATGTGCCGCCACCGATCGCGACTGATGCTGCTGTCGTGCGAAGAATGGCATTGATCGCAGAATCGTCTTCTGCGCTGACTGAGACGTCGCCGGATGAAGTCGTGGCGATGTTCGAATTCACGATCTGGGCATTGTTCGTGCCGACGATTGTGTTGAACGCAATCGCACCACCACCGCTGACGGACACTGGCGAACCGGCTGTTGCCGAGATTGCAATGGCGGTCGCTGCGGACTTCGAGTCAATAGTCGCCTGCTTCGTCGATTTGACGGAGACGTCGCCGGCGACTGATGCTGCACCGGTGGTCAGAGACGAGATCCCAGACAGCTTCGCATTCACGTTCTGGTCGATTTCGTTTCGGGCGAGCGAAATGTTCACCGGAACAGAAACGGTGTTGCCACTTCCCACCGAGATCGACATCGCACTGGCGGCCACGTCGGAACGCACTTCTGACATGTCGGACGCTTCGACATCCACACTGCCGGCGGATAGCTGTCCGGCAAGCGTCGCGTCGACATCGGTCGCCACTTTGTTCAGGGCGAGAATGAGCCCAATGTTGATGTTCTTTGAACCACCGCCAGGAGCAACCGTGATGGAAGAATTGCTGGCGGCGATACGCGCATCAATCAGGGAATCCGCCGTGGCCTTCGCGGACACTTTCCCTGTCGCATTGATCTTTGTACCGCTCGTCCAGGCTTTCGTCGTCGCGGGAGACTTCGTACCCAGCACATTGCCGGCGATCGCGTCGACCGTGTTGAACAGGAAGTTCTGTGCATCCCAGCCGACTGTGTTGAAGGCCAGAGTCACGCCAACTCCGACTCCTGCAGATTCAATGCTGGAGCGAATCTTCGAACGAATGGACGAGTCGTTCCTCGCGTCAATCGTCACGTTTCCAGTGACCGTGAGATCCGAATCCTTCGCATACGCATCCGCGCTGGACTTCACGAGGTTGGTTGCGACAACACCGTTCACGGCAACCGATGTGCCCTGCCCCGTAATGCTTCCTCCTTTGGCGACGACCTTGCTGTCTTCAATCGCGTTGATCTTCGCGGTGTCATCGGCGGCGATTAGCACCGGTCCCGTCACCGTGGCGTTCACGGTGTCAAGGAACGCATCCACATCGCTGCGGACATCGTTTCGCACGACGAGAATTCCAAACGCCATCGCGCTGGAAGAGGCAGGATTCAGTGTCAGGCCTGGAATGATGTCGCTGGGAGTCAGGCCGGAGACCTTCGTCCATTTGCTCGTGTCGCTATAGTTGGCGATGGAAAGATCAATCGAGGCAGACGTGCCGTCGTATCGATACACTTCGCCCGTCTTGCCTTTGACCTTGCGCCACTTCGCGGAGTCGCTGTAATCCTGCTCATCGAGATCCACGCCGTCGCTCAGGCTGGATGTCGCGATGTACTCCATCACGTCACCGGCGGAGTACCCGTTGTGGTCGTAATCCAGAAGAACTCGCTGACCGGTCGTGACTTCATCGACGTAGTCGTTCGAAGAATAGTCATGACTATCCAGGTACACGTACTTGCCGTTCGCGACCGTCTTCGTGCCTGAGCGGTCGGTGAAGTCAATGCCGTGGTTATCGACCAGAGCCTGCATCAGCAGACCGAGACCCACGTCCTGAGCCGTCGTGGCAATGGCTGCAAGTTTGCTCTTTGCGTTGATCGCGGCCTTGTCAGTCGCCTGGACCGTCAGACCTGCTCCTGCTGTGACTGCGCGGCGAGTCGTGTTGCTGGAGCCGATTGACGCTTCCGCATCGCTGCTGACCAGATTCGAAGAAATTGCCACTCCAATCGCCAACGCGTCGCCACCCTGAATTGCGGCGGTCTTCGATGTCGAATCGTTGCTCAGCAGAGCCTTGATCGAAGCATCCGACGATGCCGTGACGGAGATACTGCCGTCGGCGTCGAGTGTCGAGTCTTCGACGCGAGCCTTGGCGGTCACCGGCTGTTCAGAACCAATCGCGTTCGCGCCCAGAAGAGTGTCGACGGTGGAAAACAGAAGGTTCTGAGCAGCCCAGCCAACCGTGTTGAAGGCCAGCGTTCCCGTGCCAGTCGTTGCACCAGCACTCGTGGTGGCGAGATTGCGTGCATTGATCAGCGAAGTGTTGTCCGCCGTGATGCTGATGTCGCCGCTGGAGTTCAGCGTGCTGCCTTTCACCAGTGCGTCTGTTGTGCCAAGGATCAGGTTGGTCGCGGCAATGACGTTGACAGCCTTCGATGTATCCTGTCCAAAGGCTGAGCTTCCATTCGCCGTCACTTCACTGTCGACGATCGCATGGACCGACGAATCTTCCAGCGCGGAAACGGTGACATCGCCGGAAGTGAGGGTCACGTTCTTCACGACGGAATCCACGTCGGTCCGAACATCATTCCGAACAATCAGCGCGCCAACGGACACGCCTTCGTTGTCGCCCACATCCAGTGCCGACGGAACGGAGAATGGAACCATCAGCTGCCAGTAACCCTTGTCCGTGTAGTCCTGCTCGCTCAGATCCAGAGTCTTCGTCTGCCCCATGTACTTGTAGTAGGTTCCAGGATCACCGCCCGCTTCATGGTCCTTCGCGATCTTCACAACCTTGCCGAAGGTGATACTCTGCGAACCATCCGAACTGACAAAGTCAAAGGGTCGGGATTGCAATGGCTTGAGAACATTCTGCAGGATGTCGCGGTACATGGACGGCCCCGCGTCGCCACTGTTGGAGCTCGTCGCACTGGAGATAATCGCAGCTGCGTCGTGTGCATCCACCGTGACAGCGCCACCGGCTGTCACATTGCCACTGGTTGTGAACACGACATAGGCATCAGCGTCCGTCTTGACCATATTGCTGGCCAGCAGAACTGTCGCTGCAGCGTCGCCCGCCGCTTCACTGCCGTAGCCAGCATTCAACCCGGCTTCGTTTTCCGCGGTCACGGAAAGATCGCCAGTGACGTCGATGGTCGTGTCGGTGATCCCGGCTTCCACCTTGGCTGGTTCCGCCGTTCCGATGTCCGTCGAAAGCAGAGCATTGATGGTGTTGAACAGAACATTCTGGGATTGATAACCCAGCGTGTTGAAGGCCAGAGTGACTCCGACGCCCGTGCTTCCCGGACCGTCGCCCGTCGTCGCTGCATTGACAGTCGCTTCGATCCCGGAACGGTTCTGCGCGAAGACGGTGACGTCCGCGTCTGCTGCTCGCTGAGGATTCGCGTTTGTGTCGGTCGGCGTTGTAATCGTGCTGTTCGTGACTGTCGCCACTGCGGAGCTGAGAACCGCGTTCGTTGCGATGGTGGCATTGACGGCCAGTACCGTCCCTTCCTGAAACTCACTTCCGCCCGACGCCGTGACGGAGCTTTCGATCGCAGCATTGATGTCAGCCTGTTCGATCGCATTGACCGTCACATCCCCGGAGATGCTCAGGTCTGTTTTATCCATGTTCGCGGTCACGCCGCTCTTCACATCATTGCGAACAACCAGAACGCCAACGCCAGTCGCATCGGACGAGGTGATGTTGCCGAACGACGGAATGAAATCCGCAACCGTGCCGTCGACTCGCTGCCATCGTGCCGTGTTCGAATAGTCTTCGGTGCCAAGATTGACCGAGCCCGGTGTTCCGATGTAGCGGTAGATGCCGTTGACAACGCCACCAGCGGAATGCCCGGGAGCGACCAGCACTTTGTTGCTGGTGACTCGAGTCAGAGGCATCCAGTTGCTGGTTGACGTGAAGTCCGCCGTCTTCAAATCGACAGACTTCGTCGTCGCACCGGCGACACCGATGTACGAATACGTGCGAGTTCCCATGACTCCTGTGGACGGCACGATGACTCGAGCGCCGCGACTTAGAGTCACGCTGCCGGTCACCGCCTGCCATCGCGAGGTCACGGAGAAATTCTCCGTGTTCAGATTCATCGTTTCCGAATAGCCGACGCCCGTCTTGATAAACTGGTAAACCTGCTTCGGACCACTGACCGGCGTGACGACGACGAGGTCGCCGTATCGAACGTTGGTGCTGGTCGACGCGTTCGCATTCCCCAGAGTCTGCGAACCTGACAGACTCGTGAAGTCGTACTGATTGGGGAATGCCTGAGCCAGCCAGTCCTGAAGTGTGCTGATACCGCCGTCGTTCTTCGATTCGGCTGTCACGTCGATGTTGCCGGTCGATTCAATTCCGGCGGCGTCCTTCGCCTCAATCGTCAGATCACCCGCGACTTCGACGCTGCCGCGAGTCTGTGCCGGAGACTGCGAACTCAGCCACGCGGCATCAAACTTGATGTCTGCTGTGGCGCGACTCTGAACAAGGTTGCTGGCGAGGACCGTTCCCACCGATGTACTGGTCGCATTCATGATGGCCGACGCAGCCGACGTCGTGTTGTTGCTGAGTTCCGCCGTCACTATCGAGGCATTGTCGGCAGTCACCGAAACATCGCCATCGATGTTCAGCGGCGTATTGCGAACGTACGCCACAGCGCTGACAGGATTGGTTGTTCCAATGTTGGTACCGATCAGAGCATCGATGCTTCGAGTCAGCAGATCCTGAGCCTCGTAGCCGACCGTGTTGAACGCCAGAGCGACTCCGACGCCTGTATTGCCGCTTTCAATCTGGCTGGCATTTGTTGCTTCGATCGTGGACGAATTTGTCGCCGCGACAGTCAGGTCTCCTGAGGTCGTCGTCACGTCGCTCGTCAGGACATGAGCCTCCGCGTTGCCTCGAACGATGTTCGTCACGATCGAACCGTTCACAGCCAGCGACGTTCCCGAACCGAATGCACTGCCGCCGCTGGACTTCGCAGTGGCATCTGCCGCGGCCTTCAGGTTCTGACTGGAATCCGCGGTGACTGCGACGTCGCCGGTTCCCGTGATTGTGAGATTCTCAATCACGCTGTCGACATCGGAGATCAAGTCATTGCGAACCACCAGTCCGCCGAGACCCATCGAATCGGAATTGGAAATGTTCAGCCCGGGAGGCAGCACGTTGACCGGATCCAGTTTCTTCCACAGCCCTTTGTTGCTGTAGTCCGTTGCAGTGAGATCCACTGTCCCGCTTGTGCCCATGTATTGATAAATGCTGCCGGCATCCCCGCCGTTTGCGTAGCCGGATGCGACTCGCACCTTGTCTCCAAACGCAACGCTTGGGCTGCCTGACTTCGACGTGTAGATGTAGTCAGTCTGCAGCTTGCGTCCCAGTTCATTGATCAGGCTGACGCCGCCATCGGATGTCGTTGATGAGGAAGACAGCAGAGTCGTTGACGCGTCGATCGACGTGTCGTCTTTCGCCTGGACGGAGATCGAAGCGGCCGAAGCGGACGTTGTCGTCGTTCCCTTCAGTGCGGCATCCACATCCGTATTCACCATGTTGGACGCGAGGACTCCACCAACCGCCATACCAGTCGCATTCACGATGGCAGAAGCGATTGATGTCGCTTCGTTTGAGACTTCCGCATTCAGAGACGCTGTGGATTCAGCAGACACCGTCACAGCGCCGGCAGCCGTCAATGGTGTGTCGATGATCTGAGCACTGGTCTTCGCAGGGGTTGCCGTTCCGATGCTCGTTCCCAGCAGCGCATCAATCGACGCGAAAAGGGAATTCTGAGGAGCGTAACCGATGGTGTTGAAGGCAAGAACAGCTCCACCGGCATTCTGGTTGCTCGAAACGAGTGCCTTCGTCGTCGCATCGATGGACGAGGTATTGGCGGCAGTGACGGAGACGTCGCCCGTGCTTCCGCCCGCTTTTGAGGTCGTTACGCTGCTGTTCTGGATCGACGCATCGGCGGAACTGAGTACGTTGTTTGTGGCAACAACGCCACCCGCTGCCAGACTTGTTCCGTTACCGAACGCTCCGGCTCCTGAAGATTTGAACGTCGCATCCGCGGTTGCTCTGATGACCGCGTTTTCCTTCGCTTCGACTGTGACAGAACCTGTGGAAGCGAGGGTTACGTTCTTCAAATCAGCAGTCGCAGCGGACTTTACATCGTTTCGAACGACAACTCCGCCGACAGCCACAGAGTCCGCCGGTGATACGTTAACGCCCTGAGGGATCAGCTGCGTTCCGTTGACCGGCTTCCAGTAGTCGAGGTTCGAATAGTCTTCGGTGCTCAGGTTCTTCGTTGCGCTGGTGCCGAGATATTCGTAAACACCATTCGCCACGCCGCCGCCGTTGGAACCGGAGACGACTCGAACGCGTTTGCCGTAGGCCAAAGCCGTGCTGCCGGCGGAACTCAGAAAGTCGTAGCTGACAAACAGGTTCGCAGCATCCTGAAGCAGCTTCGCTCCGCCATCGTTGGTGACCGTGGACGACGTGACCAACTTCACATTGCTGTAGATCGCGGAATCGTCCGACGCTTTGACGCTCAGGTCACCGCTAACCGTCGCACTGGTCGCTGCAGCGTAACGGACATGCGCGGTTGCGGACGAATTGATCAGGTTGCTGGCGACAATCGCGCCGCCGGCTGAACCGCTATTGCCCGTGATCCCCTGAACGGCGGACTCGCTGGCATTGCTGATCGTCGAGTTGACTCGGGCTGCCGAATCGGCGAGCACGTTCAGGTCACCCGCTACATTCAGCGTCGTGCCATTCAGGGTGGCTCGCGTATCCGACGCGGTTGCTGGCGTGATCGATGTTCCCAGCAGAGCATCGACCGTCTGCTGCGCGGCGGAGATATTTCCCGAGCCAATCATGTTGAAGGCGATGGTGGCTCCGAGTGTCATTCCGCTGGAACTGACCGTCGTGCCCCAGGTCGTCGTCTTTGCGGACAGATCGGCTTTGACTGTGGCAGTTGCGTCATCGATGGCGGAGATCGTTGTAGTTTTTGCAGTCAGGCTTCCACCACTGAGCGTTGTCTGCACCTGTCCGGAGAGGATATTCGAAGCGTATGTCCCGCTCAAAGACAGCGATGAACCGTTCGGCATGGCTCCGGCCAGCGATGTCGACTTCGCTTCGGCAACCGTGATCGCCTTTCGGTTGGCGGTCATCGTTGTGGTATCGGACGACCCTGACTGCGTGATGGTCGCCGAGGTGACCGTGATGCTTGTGTCGCCTGACAGTCGATTTCTTGCGACAGCGGCATCGATGCTCGCCGGGTAAACAAGGGTGCTGAGATCGATCGACTGATCCGGGCTCAGCGCTTCGGCGCGCAGATTGTCTGTCGCCGTGATGGACAGCCCGCCGCCGGCATTGATCACCGTCGTCGCACTGGCTCCACCGATCGTGATCGTCGTTCCGCCGGAAATGTCATTGAACGCGCTGCGGCCTTCTGTCTTGTAGATGGTTCCTCGAGATGCCGACAGAGTCACGTCACCTGTGGCTTTCAGAGTCGCTGCAGAACCGATGGTGATCGTGGCAGAATCGGTCCACGAGTTGGTGGCCAGCAGGAGATTCGCCGTGCTCTTTGTCGTAATCGAACCTGTTGTGGAAGCGCTGATATTGATTGCGGGTGCGGTGACTTTGCCGTTCACTGTGACCGATGCCGCATTCGTTCCCGTCGATGTTGGCGACAATCCGGTGTTGGTTTGAGTTCCGGCATCCGCCGCGGCGGAGAGTGAAACAGTCGTTGTCGAATCGATCTGAATGGAAGAATTGACGGCGATCGATTCGGCATCGATCGAGAGATCGCCAGTCACTGCTGTGCTGCCAGAGAACGTAACAACGTCGACGCCGGCATTCCCCACAAACGACAGCGGTGCGGGAAGTTCAGTCGTCACGGCGCCCTGGCCGTTGACAGCAAAGACGGCACTGCCGTTGATATAGATATTGTCTCCCTGAGTTGATCCGAGGATCGTGACAGACGTCGTTCCGCTGTTGATCGATACGCTGTCCAGGAGACCGTTGGTGTCGCGATTATACAGCGTCCACGTGGCATTATTCGCACTCCCGGACGCCTCGAGCAGGAAGTTCGTGCCTGCCCAAGGAGCCAGATCAATTGTCACGCTGGAAAGCAGCAGACGAGGTTCCAGAATCTGACCGACGTCGATTCGAGTCTGCTTTCGTGCGCGGTCTCCCGACGAACGAACAGGTTTCCCGGCGAGCGCATTTGCAATCGCCCGCGACAATGCCTGTTCAGGATTTGAACGATTCAGCTGACGACGGCGGGAACGGTTGAAGCGGTCGAAGCGGTGGCTTGAAACCATGATGTGCAATCCGAGACAGTGACTGTTCTAAAGCTGAAGTCGGTAGACACTCCCAGCGCATGGCCTGCGCGTGGAGTGCGGATTGCTGGTGATTTCGGCCGGTTAAGGATTAACGTTTACGTAAGGCGGGAAAGTCCGATGCGACAATTCCGACTGCCGTGCACTCTGGGGGTTGTTCCATCTGCGCCGAAAATGCATGGAGGGTTTGCCTCCACTGTGCCTCGTGTCTCCGACGCGAGTATTCCCCACCGTGCCTCGTGTCTCCGACGCGAGTATTCCCCGGCATCGAATCCCACCGCCACAAGATCCCACCGCCACAAGACCCCACCGCCACAAGACCCCACCGCCACAAGACCCCACCACCATTTGAACATCCCACCAACTGCCGTTAGCCTTGCCAGCGCAATGAGCAGCTGGCCACTCCTGCCAGCCCGCCATTCAACTCCTTCAGCGCGAAGCATGATGACACTCCCTCGTCTTTTCTCAGTCCAGCCGCGCCTGATACTGCTCAGTCTTTTCGCTACGTTTTGCCCCGTACTCTGGTCATCAGCAACAGCGGACGACGAAACGACATGGCCGGGAATTCGAGGACCTGAGTGGGACGGGATTTCGCGTGAAACGGGGATCGCAGAGAAGTGGCCAGACCAGGGACCGCCAGTGCTATGGACTCGGCAACTGGGGCAGGGATACTCATCATTCGTCGCATGGGACAAAAGGATTGCCACTCAGTACCAGAGCCTCAGCGGACAGTATGTCATTTGCATGGATGCTGACTCGGGTGAGATTGTCTGGGAGCACCGTTACGACTGGCCGTATGATCCGGCAGGTGTTTATCCGGGCCCACGAGCGACACCCACGTACTTCGAGGGGAAGCTCTATTTTGCGAGTCCTGCCGGAGTGATCGGGTGCCTCGACGCCAGTTCGGGGAAGCTGCTCTGGTCCGTTTCGCTGGCGGAGCGATTCAAGTGTGAAGTCACCGGTTTCGGATATTCATGCTCGCCGACTCTGGTGGATGAACTGGTCATTCTGCCGGTCGGAGCCAAAGGCGCCAGCATGGTTGCGCTGGATGCAAAAACTGGGACTGTCAAATGGCAGTCAGGAGATGATGCCGGCAGCTACGCGCCAGCGTTTCCCATTTCGCTGAATGGACGACCGCTCGTTCTGGGATTCCTGGAGAACTATCTCGTGTGCCATGACCGGCTCACAGGCGAAGTGCTTTGGAGGTATGGACTTTCACAGGGTTATGACGAGCATTCTTCATGGCCGCTTTATCGTGAACCGCATCTCTGGATCTCCAGCCCGTTCCGTCAGGGATCTGAATTGCTGGAATTGTCGAGCGACCCTGAGGAACCAGTCAAATCCCTCAGCAAACGTCCGATGATGTCGAACGATATCTTTTCCAGCATACTGATTGACGGCGCGATCTACGGTTTTGATGTCAGAGATCCGCAGGCGAAAACTCACCGGACAACTCGCGGAATCTTTCGCTGCGTCGACTTTGCCACCGGACAGGATTACTGGTCGATTGGTGACGGGCAAATTGTTCGGGAAAAGTCGAGCGTTGGAATTACGAAAACAGCGTCTGGTGAGGTCAGGAATATCGGTCATGCGACGGTCATCGGGGCCGATGGCAAACTGATACTGTTCAACGACCTCGGAGAACTGATCCTCGCCCGTGCTACGAAAGAACGGTATGAGGAGCTTGGCCGCGTTTCGGTGCTTGGAGGGGAAATCTGCTGGACTCAGCCGACGTTATGTCGCGGTCGGCTGTTTGTTCGGAACCAAAGTCGAGCAGCGTGCATCTACCTGGGGGCTCCGGAAACACTGGAAGCCTCCGTCAGAACACGAGCGGTCACAGTCGAAGAGATACCACAAAAGGTGTACTTCGACTGGGCCAGCGTGATTCTTGGGGTGGAACCTGAATATGCCTTTGACCTTCCTTCTCCGACATGGCTGCGCCGCTGGTACTTTCTCTGCTTAACGGCCATGGGCGGCAGCTTTCTGATCCTCCTGGCAGCATTCGCACTGCCCGCGTTCCGAAGATTGTCCTTCAACGTTCAGGAAACGATTTACTGGGCCATCGTCTTCGTCGCTGGCGCCCTGGGAACGACGTTTTTGAGTCTGCTTCTGAACGACTTCACTTTTACCTGGCCGGTTTGTCTTTTTGCCGCGTTCCAGCTGTTTGTGAACCGGGTCACCATCAGGCACCAGCAGTTAACGAAATCCAACTGGAAGGTCTCCGGGGCCGCGTGCCTCGCCTTCGTTGCCGTTTGCCTGTGCTATTTCCTGATCTGCCGTCGGTTGAGCCTGGTCTTCGAATGGGTCTTCCTTGTCGGCTTCCTCGGCGCGGTCCCGTTCTCCCTTGCTGCTTCGCATCTGTTCACGACACGGCGTCTGTTTCGCCTCTGGAAACTGTTTGCAGCGTCACTCGCCTTCACAGCCTTCTATTGGTCGTCCGTGGCATTCATGTACGCATGGGTCCGATAACCCTGTAGTGGAATTCGCCAGAATTCCACTCTGAAACCGCAGCTGTCTCCAGTCCACAACAGCAATGCGTTTGAAGTGATGTGAAGACAGGACTTCCGGCGAAGTCCACTACGTTCCTGCGCCTGTCGCTAGACGAGCACCAGGTGTGCCACTTCACATTCTGGGTAGCGGTCGCAGGCAGGCTCGAGTCGTACGACATCGATCTGAAATCCGCATTTTTGCAGGACTCGCAGCGACGCTTTGTTGCTCGTGGCTGCCTGAGCATACAGTGGCCGAACGCTGACATTCTGCAACAGCATGCGCAATGCCTCTGTGGCGATGCCCTGTCCCCAAAAGTCGCGCTGGACCCAGTAACCGATCGAGTGGCTCTGTCCGGCATAAAAGCATGCGACGAGTCCAACAACCCGTTCGGAAAGCAGGATAACCATCGGCACTGCTGAGGAATCCTGAAACACCTTGTCCCAGTGCGTCGTAAACGCTTCACCAACGCGAGGATTTGTCACGGCCATTGCATTGGATTCCGGATCCAACTGCATTTCATACAACGCGGGCAGATCGTCCCGCGACGCGGGCCGCAGCCGAATCGGCGGACAATGGAATGGATCCAGATCCTGCGGAGTGGAACCGGTCACAATGTGCTCCATCTGTCGAAGAGGAGACCCCCGAAATGCAAACAGGGAATTCGGCATGCGCCAAATTCCCTGTTTCTGATCGAAATAAGCCGCCGACTGGAGTCGAACCAGCGACCTACGCTTTACGAAAGCGTCGCTCTGCCAACTGAGCTACGGCGGCGGACAATCGGGAGACACGGACCTGGACGGTTCGGTTCGATTGGCTGGGGCGAAATGTAGCGTGGGCTGCGGATCGGAGCAAGATCTGGAAAGTTCAGGATTTCGGTTCCTCAGCTTTGCTCATTCCCGGCACCGGTTTCATGCTTCCGC